>OEIV010000213.1_pt1 | contig 36188 bp, 23 predicted proteins | sample 1539231 | NCBI WGS metagenome assembly OEIV01 (sample SAMN03794762, study PRJEB22550) | activated sludge metagenome | feature: wastewater treatment plant; material: activated sludge; isolation source: Wastewater treatment plant of a petroleum refinery complex | place: Argentina: Buenos Aires ... | reverse complement strand
ATAAACGGGCTGAGCAATTGAGTGTGAAAGATTTTGTGGATTTGTTTCATGAAATGTATGAGTCATAATGCATTTGTTTTTCGATGACCTCCTGAATACAATTTAAGCAGACCCTATAAAATATATAGGGGTGAAAAAGATTATCTTATCAAAGTAAGATCTCCACTGATGGTTTGCATGCCACGATTCGCTTGCTTGTATGTTGCCCTGTAATAGTACGTACCTATTTCTGCATCTTGTTGATGGTACTGGCCATTCCATGCTTGATGAACATCAGTCGATTTAAACATTACCTCTCCCCATCGATTTACAATGATGATAGAGAAATTTTCAATGCTGGCTTCAGGCTTTACAATGGCTCTAAATACATTATTGACTTGATCATTGTTTGGGGTAAAAGCATTTGGGAAGTATAATACATGCGGAACAGGTATATAGGTGCTATCGATATTATCAATATAATCACCTAATGAACCTGTATAATCAACAGGTTCGCACAATCCGATAGTAGGATGTGTTGGGTTCAATTGTACAAATGATGAACTTTCCTTTTGGGGTAAGTCTAACCATATATACCCATTAAAACCTGTGGCCCAAAGGGTAGCATTGGTTTTTACAATATATGAAAACCACTCTCCTGCCATGATATCTATTACATCGGAGGCCACTAGTTTTGGTGTTTGTATGTTGTTTTTTGTGCCATCTCCGCATTGTCCTTGCGAATTATCACCCCAGGCATAGCAATTTTTTTGATCATCTAATGCCATAAAATGGAAACCGTCATTGCAACCTGAAATGGCGACGATATTATTTAGTTGAGGATTTTTTTTAGGTATTATATCAATAGTTGTATTCACAAGGCCCCATTGCCAAACCGAACCCTGTTTATCTAATGCTAAAAACCCATTGGAGTTGGCTTTGATATCTACTATATCAGTCAGTAAATTGACTTTGATTGGTGATGTTTCGATATGCATATTGTTTATTGGCGAGCCATTTCCTAAACCTCCCGCAGCATTACTACCTGCTACCATCACCTCGCCATTTGATAATAATACAGCTGTATTATAAAAGCCTTGTGCTGTTCTCACTGCTTGATGTATGTTTAACATTTGTGTAGGTGTGGTAGAAAATGCTTGTGCTGCATTGCCATCACCAAATTCACCAAATAGACACTGCCCTACCGACCATACCGTGCCATCATTTTTTACAAAGGCGCAGCTGTTTGCTCCAGCATCTACAAACTTTATATCTTCTATCACCTTAACGCCTGTATTAATACTTTTTCCCCATACCCAGCCAGTATGGTCTGTTTTAATAACGCCCATCAAATAACCCGTAGAGTAATATGCGACTTCGTTCATGCCTGTAGTGGCTAAAGGCACAACAGAATTTGACACTCCTTGATAACCCAGTTGGTAATAGCTATTATCGCCCCAACTATACAATTGTTTTTGCTCGCCACATACTGTATAGGCTGAATATGAACCTACTGTATAGTTGACAGGTTTGTACCATAAACGTCCCCCAAAACCATCCCCAATCATTGAATTTTGGGCTATTGAAAGAGTAGATAGGCTTATACAAAAGCTGCATAACATGAGGCATCGAAATAATTTTTTCATCATATTGGTTTTGTTTAAGACTTGTGTGCAGATTGTTTTGTGAGTTTAAACCCAAAAAAAACGTTGAACTCGTGTATTTATATGGTTACAATTCAAAAATCCCTGTTCTTTATTATAGGGTCAGCCTTCCTCTGAAGTATTATTTTGTAGCTTTTTGCTGAGCAAGAAAAGTCAGAGTTGAATTTGGTATTAGACGAAATATTAATTCAATTCATATTAATGATTTTGAGGATACAAAACAAAGAGTGAGAATTTGAATTGAAGAAAATTGAATAATTACACAATTTTACTTCGGAAACCATAAATTTGTTATACAATATATTTAGTACAGCCATTTAAATTATGAATAAATATTATGTTTTAATAATATATATCGTTTTTCAACTTCTATATTTTAATACTTTCGGCGCACCTCATAGCGAGAATGTAGAATTAGATTATACAATATATCATAAGAATATCATAGAGGCAGAAAAGAAAATCTTCATTAATAATGATTCAATTGGTGGGTTGAATATTTTCAATTCAACATTTGAAATTTATGATTTTGTTTTTGTAGACGACTGTATTGAGGCATTTCAGTTAGCATTGTTTTTTAAAAGAGATGATTTTGCAATGCTTTTTATCAAAAAAGCTATTGCAAATGGATTTGATTTACCTCTGTTAAAATATCTAAATTTAAATTATCGTAGTGTGGGTTCTGGCAAAAGGAAGTATGTGACCATATTTGAAGATTTTATAAAAAAAAATAGTAAAGAGCTAGAAGCATATTCTCTCGAAAAATTTTCGTTTTTTTTATCCAGAATTGATAAAAATATCTATCAAAGGGTATTATTAAATCATGTTAAGGAGCAACTATTTAAAAACGGCATTCACGGCTTATGTGAAAACTATAAAGAACAACATATTGCCTTTTGCAAGATAAATGATGATAACTTGTCATATATAGATTCATTGGCACAAAAAGGGATTTATTTGGGCGAGAGAAATCTAGGATGCAATTATGATAAACTATCTAATAATTTGGGAGGAACTACCACTTATTATTTAAAAAAACTAGTAAGTTATTATCAGCTTAATTACAGAACTACCGCACCCATTAATACTGAAGAGGATTACTTTGGAATGGGGCCTTTATATAACATATTGTTTCACAATCCTAGATCTTATCAAACATTATTAAAGTATAAGGATAATGCAATTAAAAATGGATATTGGCATCCAAGAGAGTGGATTAGTTTAAAATTTAATACAACTAGAGGGGGTGAAATTCCCCAAAACCAGGATATGCATTTAGAAACATATACTGTAAAAATGCTTGATACGAAACTAATAAATGAAATGAGAACGGAAAATCTCCTACCCACTTATGAAATTGATTATGCAAAATATGAATTTGGCCAGAAGAATAACCTGAAACTTTCATTCGGATTTTTTAATGGAACGAAATAGTTAAACATTCATTCTGTCAAATGAATCATAAAAAAGTACACAACAGATATTGAAGTAACTACTTTCAGTACATCGGAGCTTCTTTTGCTCTTATTAGAAAACCAAGAATTTTTAATAATAGTCGTTCAAACCAAGAAGGTTTTTGAAACCTTCTTGGTTTAGTAACATTAAGACTTACGAAGGCCTAGCCTTCGAAGAGACGGGATTATGAAAGAGCACTTTTCTTATTTAAAATAAGTTATAATGGTATCGGAAACCAAATCGATTACCAAATCTTCATTTCCAAGCTGGCTTATGAATTTGTGTTAGCCCTTTTTATACATTCAAATAAAATGCCCCGCATTTTGCGGGGCATTTACTAAAGTATTTTTTTAAGATTTAAGAACAACCTGTTGTAGTACCACAATTTGGACACATATAGCAAGTGCCATTTCGCATGGTGATATTACCACATTGACGACATACTGGTGCATCAGAACTTGTACCAATCATTCTTTTTTTCTCTGCTTCAGACATAGCTCCTACTGCTACTTTCTGTGGTGCTAAATCTGTCGCTTTAGGCTTGGCACTTAAAGCAGTTACACGCACATTTGAAAGTTCTTCGGCACCTTCTACAGGTACATCCCATTCGTCTGTTGCATTGCCACCTAAGGGCGCTTGCACATGTACTAAGTCTGTACGTCCTAAATATTCATATCCTAATGCACGGAAAATATAATCTACTATGGAGGTGGCATTTTTAATATTTGGATGGTCAACCATACCTGCTGGTTCAAAACGGGTGAAGATGAATTTGTCAACAAATTCTTCCAAAGGTACCCCATACTGTAAGCCAATACTAATAGAAATGGCAAAGCAGTTGAGCAAACTACGCATGGTAGCGCCTTCCTTAGCCATGTCGATAAATATTTCACCTAAAGTGCCATCACTATATTCACCTGTACGTAAAAATACCGCTTGTCCACCTACTTTCGATTTGATTGTATATCCACGACGTTTGGCAGGCAATGTTTTGCGTTCTACAATACGCGAAAGTTCACGTTTTAGTTTAGTATCCGGACTTGCTTGAACACGTTTGTTTACTTCTTCAAGCAATTCATCTATGGTGAGTTTACCCAAGTCGTGCATAACAGTTTCGGCAATATGCTGTATGGTTTCTGCAACATTTTCAGGGGTTTCCACTTTTTCTTTTTTATCGCTTTTATTTGAAAGTGGTTGACTCATTTTACTACCATCTCGGTATAAGGCATTGGCTTTTAGGCCCAGTTCCCAACTGAGTTGATAACATTCTTTGATTTCATCTACATGAGCTTCATTCGGAAGGTTGATGGTTTTAGAAATGGCACCACTTATAAAAGGTTGTGTAGCACCCATCATACGTATATGACCTGAATGATGAATATAACGTTCGCCTTTTTTACCACATTTATTGGCACAGTCAAACACGGGCAAATGGGCTTCTTTGAGGTATGGTGCTCCTTCAAGCATCATAGTACCACATACATAATCGTTGGCAGCATCCATTTCTTCGTTTTTAAACCCTAGTTCGTCTAACAACGAAAACAATGGGCTCATGTATTGTTCTGGTTTGAAACCTAAACGTTGCAAACATTCTTCCCCTAAGTTGTAATGATTAAATACAAAGGCAATATCAAATGAACTTTCTACTGCGGTATCTAATTTCTTTAATTCTTCAGCTATAAATCCTTTTTCGCTGAGTGATTGATGATTGATAAAGGGGGCTCCTGCAAAGGTACCATGTCCTTTGGCGTACTTAACGATGGCATCATTTTCCTTTTCAGAATAGCCTAAATTTCTCAATGCCGTAGGAATGCTTTGATTGATAATTTTGAAATAGCCTCCTCCACTTAATTTTTTGAATTTTACCAGTGCGAAATCTGGTTCTACCCCTGTGGTATCGCAATCCATTACCAAACCGATGGTTCCTGTAGGCGCAATCACGGTGGCTTGTGCATTTCTGTAACCATATTTCTCACCCATTTGTACTGCATCATCCCATGCTTTGGTAGCAGCTTTTAATAAGTAATCGGGGCAATATTGGGCTTTGATACCCTGAGGTTTGATTTCTAATTGTTCAAAGGCGTCCTGGGCATCATATGCGGCAGCGCGATGATTGCGCATTACACGAAGCATATGTGATTTATTCTCTTCGTACTTTGCAAAGGTGCCTAAATGCTGGGCCATTTCGGCGGATGTTTTGTAGGATACGCCTGTCATGATCGCAGTTAAAGCACCTGCCATACCACGGGCTTGTTCACTATCGTAAGGGATGCCTTGTACCATGAGTAGTGAGCCAAGGTTAGCATAACCGAGACCTAAAGTACGGTAGTCATAACTGAGTTGAGCAACTTCTTTAGAAGGGAATTGCGCCATTAACACTGACACTTCCAATACCACAGTCCATAAGCGGGTTACATATTCGTACCCAGTAACATCAAATTGATTGGTGTTTTCGTCATAAAACCGACGAAGATTCATTGAAGCTAAATTGCAGGCCGTATTGTCGAGAAACATATATTCACTACAAGGGTTTGAAGCGCGTATTTTGCCTCCTTCTGGGCAGGTATGCCATTCATTGATGGTGGTATCGTATTGGGTACCTGGATCAGCGCAACGCCATGCGGCATAAGCGATTTGGTCCCATAAATCCTTGGCGGGTAATTTTTTCATCACTTTACCATCGGTACGTGCTTTCAACTCCCAGTCTTCTCCATTTTCTAAGGCATGAAAAAATGCGTTGGGTACACGTACTGAATTGTTAGAGTTTTGTCCACTCACAGTTCTATAGGCTTCACCTTCATAGTCGTGGCTATAGCCTGCAGCGATGAGGGCTGCTACTTTTTGTTCTTCTTCTACTTTCCAGTTAATGAATTTTTCTATTTCTGGGTGATCGAGGTCCAGGCAAACCATTTTAGCAGCACGACGGGTGGTGCCACCACTTTTGATCGCGCCTGCGGCGCGATCACCGATTTTCAAAAAGCTCATGATGCCACTTGAGGTACCACCGCCACTGAGTTTTTCGCCTTCACCCCTGATATTTGAATAGTTGGTACCTACGCCACTGCCATATTTAAAAATACGTGCTTCTCGAACCCACAAATCCATGATACCACCTTCGTTTACTAAATCGTCGTCTACACTTAAAATAAAGCAGGCATGAGGTTGAGGTCGTTCGTAGGCATTTTTCGATTTTTCCAATGCACCAGTTGTTGGGTTTACATAATAGTGTCCCTGTGCTTTGCCAGTGATCCCATACGATGAATACAAACCGGTATTGAACCATTGGGGTGAATTGGGTGCACAACTTTGGTTTAAAATAGTGTATACCAACTCATCGTAAAATACCTGTGCATCTTGTGAGGTGGCAAAATAATTATATTTTTCACCCCATTGACGCCAACAGTCAGCCATACGATGTGCTACTTGTTTGATAGAAGTTTCGCGACCTAGTGAACCATCTTCTTGGGGTACACCTGCTTTACGAAAATATTTTTGGGCTAAAATGTCGGTGGCTATCTGACTCCAATGTGAAGGTACTTCTACATTTTTGAGTTCGAAGATGACTTCCCCATTGGGGTTTCTGATAATGGAGGTACGATAATCGTATTGAAATTGATCATATACGGGCTGGGTATCGTTGGTATAATAACGACTAAATTGAAGTCCTTGGGTGGTGGTATTTTTTTTGCTCATACAGGAATAAAAAGTTTTTTGGGTATTGAAATTATGGGGTCCATTTCCACTCTATCTGCTTGATAGTCATTTTGAAAAGTGTTCTGATAACTGTCTGAAAAAGTAAATTTGGGATTTGTTTCATCTTTCGAATCAACGATACGAAGATATTTTTTTTAAAAGATTTTCTTTCGATTCCTTTTCCACAGTTTGTGCATATTAACAAGGTTTTTTGGCACTAGCTAGTAAAATCAATATGTATAACGATGTGAATAAATAAAAAAATATTTTTGGCAAACATTCAACGATTTTACAATATGTGTTTTTACCCCTGTTTACCCCTTAGATGAATTCAAAAGGGATTTCATGTGGCAAATTCTGTAATTTGAAGTATTTTAGCCCACTTATCATGCAATATCCCTCTATTTCGTTGATTATACCTTGCTATAACGAATCATTGCGTATTGATTTATTAGTGGCTGGACTAAAAGCGTTTACGGATGTATGGACAGCCGATTATGAATTGATTATTGTAGATGACGGTAGTACGGATGGTACTGATGTAGTATTGCAAGCAAACCCTTATTTTGTAGAGATGCTGGCGCAAAAAAAAATGACTTTGCTGAGGCAAGAAAATACAGGAAAAGGGGGGGCATTAAAACGAGGTGTAGCCAATGCAAGTAAAGATTTTATTTTAACCCTGGATGCTGATATGGCCACTTCACCCCTAGAATTATTGCATTGGCTTTCGATGCGTAAGACCTTTAGTGAACGTGAAATATTGATTGCATCACGAGAATTAAAAAATTCGAAGGTGGCTGATTCCTTTAAACGAAAATTTGTGGGAAATGTATTTAATTTCATCATTCAAAAAACGGTAAAACTAGCCATCAGCGATACCCAATGTGGATTTAAGTTGTACCCTGCAAAAGTGGCAAAGTCATTATTCAATGCTTTGGTGACCCTGGGATGGGCACACGATGTGGAGTTGTTGTTGAGGGCTCATCAGGAGGGCCTGGCCATTGTGGAGATGCCTGTAACTTGGAATGCTATTGAGGGAAGTAAAATCGATGTGTTGCGCGATAGTTGGAAAATGTTTTGGGAAGTGATGAAAATGAGGAAGTTTAAAAAATAATCCCCACAAAGATTGTTTGATTGAGCCATTTTACTCAGTTACAATGCATGATATACATACATAATACGGATCTTTTTCTAACACTTTATTAAAGAAAATGGTATTATTTTACTTTCGAAATCTTAATAGTATTGGTAGGCAAATGGTCATGTACAGGTGTGCTCCCCGTGTTGATGACCACATCATCGGTCTTCAGCAAATTTTTCATTTTGATGATTTCAATTTGGTCATGGATAATTTCATCTAAACTGACTTCCTTATTGTAATAAAAAGCCTGAACGCCCCAGCTTAAACTTAATTGATTGACCAATGACTGTGTTTTGGTAAAGATATACAAGGGTGATTTGGGTCTAAAACTCGATAACATAAAACCGGTATATCCACTTTGGGTCATACCAATAATGGCATTGGCATTTACATCGTCGGCTATTTTGCAAGCGTTGTAACAAAGGGCATCCGATAAAAACGAAGGGGAATGTTGCTGAGGTATTAAATTTTTATTATACACAATCTCTTCTTTTTCTACCTCTCCAATAATTTTACTCATGGTTTCCACCACTAATGAGGGGTGATTGCCTACGGCTGTTTCGCCACTTAACATCACGGCATCGGCACCTTCAAGCACTGCATTGGCAACATCGGTGATTTCACTTCTGTTGGGCTTTACTCTGTCAATCATACTTTCCATCATTTGGGTAGCTATAATGACTGGTTTGGCTCTGTGAATACATTTGCGAATGATGTTTTTTTGTATCATTGGTATTTGCTCTACGGGCAATTCAACCCCTAAATCACCCCTTGCTACCATAATGGCATCGCTCGCTAAGATGATTTCGCGCAAATGAAACAATGCTTCAGGCTTTTCAATTTTAGCAATGATTTTTGCATTACTTCCTTTTTCTTTCAATATTTTTCGTAACCCTTGTATATCATCAGGTTTTCTGACAAAACTCAATGCCACCCAATCAATGTTTTGATTGATGATAAAGTCAATATCAAGTAAATCTTTTTCGGTTAGGGCAGGCAATGAAATCTTTGTTTCAGGCAAGTTGATGCCTTTTTTCGAACTCAAAATGCCTGGTGTAGTCACAACGGCCGACACATCATGATTGTCATGAATGGCTGATATACGTACTTCAATTTTACCATCATCAATCAATATTTTTTCACCCACTTTTACATCATTGTGAAAGTTGGGATACGACAAATAAACCCGTTCTTTAGTACCTAAACATTTTTGGGTGGTAAAGGTGATTATTTCGTTTTCTATCAATTGTACCCCATTGTTTTCAACTTCGCCGATACGCAGTTTGGGTCCTTGTAAGTCAGCAAGTATGGCTATGTTAAAAGGGTATTGATCATTGATCTTATTGATGATTTCTATCACATTTGCATGGTCTTCATGTTTGCCATGCGAAAAGTTGAGTCTAAAAACATCTACCCCTGCATGAATCAATGCGATGATATTTTCGTAGGAGTTGCAGGCTGGACCTACGGTAGCGATGATTTTAGTTTTTTGATTTTTTCTTACGTACATAATGCAAAGTTCACTTATTTTTTCTACAAAAAACAAAACATCTGACGAATATCAGCAAGCTATGTTATTAAATTATTGTCACTATTGATAGGCATACTCATGCAAGTATTCATAGAAGGATGTCAACTTGCCATTATTACATATCGTAGCTCTTTCTAATACGGTACTATGTGAACCATTGATTAAATCGGGCAAAACATAAGTTTGTAAAAATCCACCAAAATATTTAGAGGCGTCTCTGGGCAATTCGTTGGGTAAATTATCAACTGCCATAATATCAATCGTATCATAGGTATGTTGAAAAGGGGCTACTCTTTGCATTGTTTTTTTGTCAAAACCATAGGTCGGATCTGCAATTGTGGTAGATCCTACATTACAAGGCACCGAACCATTTTCATCGCAGGTGATATCAGAGATAACGGGGATATTAAAATCACTTCTTTGAATATCATTTAAGTTAAATAAACGCGGAATCATTTTATCCCAATAAATGCCATTCATCAAGATATCGGTCACTTTTGCATATTGTAAAAATAAACAACAATATTGTTCAGGATGTTGATGAAAATCGTCTCTGTTGTAACTGCTATCATCCATACGGCCGTACAAATCTTTCCCTTTTAAATGTACAAATACTGGATATGCATATCGTTTGCTTAAATAATCATCGGGTGAAACTTCCGCTATATCGAGGTATTGCAAAATGTCGAGCACACCGGTTGATACCCTACCTGAGCCTGTGACGGCAATTTTAATGGGAGGTACAAAAAAGGTTTCATAGCTCTCTTTGAGTTCTTGAAAATTTTGCAAAGTATATACCGGGGGCAATTCAAATTGTTTAAACTTTTTTCCATAGGTTAGCAATCCATTGTGCGCACCTACCACACCTGCCCAATAGCCAAACCCAACTATACGATGTCCATCATCGTGGGTAAGACATTCATAATCGATAAGCCTGATTTTCTTTTCTATCAAGGCTTTCATGAGTTTTTTGTTATGGGCCTGGGCTTTTTTAGTATGCGAAAAAAAGAAATAGGTTTTATTGGGAATCAATGTTTCAATAAGTGCTTCTTTTACCCCAAAAATAATTTCGCAATTTGATAGGTCTTCCTGTATTGTCAAGCCTGCTTCACGATATTCCACATCTTGAAAACAACGTATTGGGGAAGGTTGTATAAGAAATTTCACCCCTTCGTACTGGTTTTCGATTTCCCTGCATTGCTTGGGCGAAAAAGGGGTTCTGTTGTCTTGTGGGGTTTTACCTTCACGTACAATTCCGATATAAAGCATCTGATTTTTTTAAATTATGTTTGCAAATATAAAGGAATCCCTATGTATTATTTTGAACTGTTTGAAGTGCCTGTTTCATTGAAAGTAAATCATGCTGCCTTATTAAAAAAATATTATCAATTAAGTAAAACGTATCATCCTGATAATTTTTCATTACAAAACATAGAAGCGCAGGAAAAAGCTTTACAAATGACAACACATATCAATGCAGCCAAACTCGTTTTAGATCACCCGCAGAAAAGACTCGAATACGTGTTAAAAGAAAAAAACATTCTTGTTGATGATGAAAAATACACTTTACCAGCCTCATTTTTAAGTGAAATGATGGAAATCAATGAGCAATTGATGGAATTAGCGATGGATGAGGATGCAAGCAGGAAAGAAGAATTAAAATCAAGCATCGAAGCGCTTTCAACAAGTTTAATGCAAACCGTTAAACCTTATTTTGAAGCCGAAAACTTAGAAGACATTTCGGTTGATTATGCGAAACTCAAAGATTATTATTACAAGCAAAAGTACCTGAATCGATTATTAGAAAAGGTGTAAGTTTAGGATGTGTTGAAATGAGTATAGATTATACGATTCGTTCATTAAAAAATGAATTGTTGATTGACGAGTATATCAACCTATTTACTAGCGTCGAGCGATTTAAATAAAAGCTCTTCTATAAAATGATACACATAATTATGGCCATTCTTGCTGCTTCGATCAGTTAATTTGGGTAAAAAAGTACTAAAAAATTGTTGGTTATGCGAAGTTTCGATAATAGTGCTGCTGAGCGATCTGGGATATTTGTATTGCGGGTTATACGCTGATATAATAGAAGCAATTTTTGCACATAAATCTTTATAGGGTTTAAACACCTCATCTTTATTGATTTCAGCCACTTCTTTTACAAGATATACTTTACTACTTTCGGTGATGACGATATGATTTAAAAATTTCTTATTATAATCAAATTGCCCGGTGCTTTCAGGCAATTCATGGGTGATTAAATCAACGATGGCTTTTAGCTGGTCTCGTTTGCTAAGCACATTTTGGAGTTTATAATCTACCAGAAATTCTAAATAACACCAATACCAGTTTAAGATATACAAAAGCAAACGATGTTTATTTTCGAAATAACGATACACGGTTGCCTCCGTACTTGAAATATGGATGGCTATTTTTTTGAAGGTTATATGCTCAAACCCAAGTTCATAAATCAGGTCAATAGCGTTTTTAACGATTTGCTTACCTATTTCACTACTTTCAGGATCACGTAAATATATTTTATGATTTACTTTAAACGACACTTGAAAATCCATCTATTGAAATTTTAAATGCAAAAGTAGTGATAATATTTTACAATACAGCAATACTTTTATCAATAATTATTTTACATTTATTTATGATAGTATTACTATTATTATTATTAAATTAATATACATTTGCAAAAAAGAAAGACTTGATGAAACAACAATCACCTTTAAAAAAGTTATTAGACCTGATACTACTGGATAAGCAGGAAGTGATTTCTATATATTTCTATGCTATACTGAGTGGATTAGTGCAATTGAGTTTACCCATTGGGGTGCAAGCCATCATTGGCTTTGTAATGGGTGCTACCATGGTGACATCTATTTATGTGCTCATTTTTCTGGTAGTGCTTGGTGTATTGATGGTAGGTGTTATGAAAATAAATCAAATGCGAATTATTGAAAAAGTGCAACAGAAAATATTTACCCGAAATGCATTTGCTTTTGCTGAAAAAATACCAAACCTTGATTTACAAGCGATGGATAAATATTATTTGCCCGAAAAAGTCAATTACTTTTTTGACACCCTCAATGTTCAAAAAGGACTTTCTAAAATTTTACTCAATATACCCACCGCAAGCATTCAAATATTATTTGGCTTACTCCTGCTTTCTTTATATCATCCATTTTTTATTGCATTTGGTATAATTCTTATTGTGATATTGTTTACCATTCTAAAACTTACAAGTACCAAGGGACTTGCTTCAAGTTTGGAAGAGAGCAGTCACAAATATGCTGTGGTAGCCTGGTTAGAAGAAATGGCTAAAGTGATTAAATCGTTTAAATTTAGTCAGGGTACTCATTTTAATTTACAAAAAACAGATGAAAGTTTGGTTAAATATATTGAGGCACGCACCACTCACTTTAAAGTATTATTGTTTCAATATAAAACCCTAGTCTTTTTTAAAGTAGCTATTACCACAGCGATGTTGGTGGTGGGTACTACCCTCTTGCTACGTCAACAACTCAATATTGGTGAATTTATAGCTGCAGAAATTGTGATACTATCAGTCATAAATGCTGTAGAAAAACTTATTGTAAACCTCGATAGTGCCTACGATGTAGTGACAGGGCTTGAAAAACTTTCCATCATCACGGAGAGCCCTTCCGAAAAAGATGGCAATGAAATATTGAATGTAAATCATGGTGTAGAAATACAATTGAATAATGTTCATTTTTATTATCACGAGAAAGTGCCTGTGTTATCAAACATCAATTTGTCGATTCCGGCCAAATCATTAGTATGTATTACTGGTGAAGAAGAAAGTGGAAAATCATCATTGCTTAAATTATTGAGTGGTAGTTACCGATCATTTGAAGGGAGCATTTTATATAATCTGATTCCATTATTGAATTATCGTTTGGAAAGTGTACGAGCTGCAACAGGCATTATGCTAAATCAGCAAGAAGTATTTGCAGGTACTGTATATGAAAATATTTCATTGGGTAAAAATAGCCTGAGCGTTGAACGAATTATGACCTTAGCTAAAGAACTGGGAATTGAACAATTTATTACTTCATTACCTCAGGGCTTTGAAACCATAATCGACACCGCAGGTAAGAAATTAGCAAGCACCTTTGTAAAAAAAATATTACTATTACGCGCATTGGTACATAATCCGCACTTGCTTTTACTTGAAGAACCATGGATGGGTCTTGAAGAAACCACCAGGTATTTGATCATAAAATATTTAATTAAAAAATCAGCCACAAGCACCGTTATCGTTGTAAGCAATGATTCATCATTTATACAACAATGTTCGATGGTAATAGAAATGAAAAACGGCGAAGCGTATCTAAAACATTAATCTTTTATGGAAAACAATCAATATAAAATATCTTTAAAATCATTTCAAAGAATATACAGAAGTGATCGAAAAAGTAAAGTTACCCAATGGTTTGCAGGTCTATTTATCTTTTTGATATTGACAATGTTTTTGCCCTGGACCCAAAATATCAAATCAAAGGGGGCAGTTACTACATTGATGCAGGAACAACGACTGCAAAAAATCAACTCACCCATACCAGGTAAAATTGTCAAATGGTGGGTAAAAGAGGGCGACTTTGTAAAAAAGGGTGATACCATATTGCAACTAGCTGAAATAAAAGAAGAGTATTTAGATCCTCAATTAGTAGACCGTACAAAGGAACAAGTGGATGCGAAAAAATCAAGTATTCAATATTATCAACAAAAAATTTCAACCACTGCTTCGCAAATTGATGCACTCTTGAATGCTAAAAAATTGAAAATTGAACAATTAGAAAATAAACTGGGTCAACTCAATAATAAACTCAATGGAGAACGTGCGGAGCTAAACGCTCTGGAAAACGAACTTCGTTTAGCCAAAGACCAGCTTGACCGTCAACAAAAAATGTTTGATGAAGGCTTGGTATCTCAAACACAGTTGCAACAACGCAATATGACCTATCAAAACACCTTAGCCAAAAAAATTATTGTCGAAAACAAACTTGCACAAACCAAGCAAGAAATCAGCAATATTCGAATTGAGCAAAATAGCACCGAACAAGATTATTCCGAAAAAATAAGTAAAGCAGAAGGAGATCGTTTTCAAAGTATGGGTCAGATAGCCACTACAGAAGGCGATGTGGCAAAGTTGCAAAATCAAGTAAGCAATTATACCATTCGTAATGGGATGTATATTATTCTCGCACCGCAAGATGGACAAATTGTACAAGCCAACAAATCGGGTATTGGGGAAATATTGAAAGATGGTGAAGCCATTTCATACATCGTGCCCAACCGCATCAATTATGCAGTAGAAATGTTTATACGCCCTGTTGATTTACCATTGATTCATATCGGACAAAAAGTACGTTTTATGTTTGATGGTTTTCCTGCCATTGTATTTAGCGGATGGCCACAACATAGCTATGGCACCTTTTCAGGAAAAATTGTTGCTTTAGAGAATAGCATCAGCGCTAACGGCTCATTTCGTGTATTGGTAGCCGAAGATAGTACCGATAAAAAATGGCCTCCACAACTTAAAATTGGTAGTGGGGCACAAGGCATTACCTTATTAAAAGATGTATCTATCTGGTACGAACTTTGGCGTAACATCAATGGCTTTCCACCCGACTATTATCAATACAAAGAGTCAACTGTAACTAACAAAGAAAAAAAATAATATTGTGAAAAAAATTATATGCTTACTTTTTGTATGGGTGATTGGCTTACAAGCACATGCGCAAATAACGCCTAAAACCTTATCGGCTGAAGAAGTATTGCTCATTGTAAAACAATACCATCCAGTAGTAAAACAAGCAGCCATTGCCATCCAAAAAAGGAAAGCAGGTGTATTGATAGCCCGAAGTGCTTTTGACCCAATATTGAGCAACAAAATGGCTAATAAAACCTTTAGTGGTGAAAATTATTATCAATATGCAAACCCCCAAATCAGCATCCCTACTTGGTTTGGCATTGAACTGGTAGCTGGGCTCGAAAATTTATCGGGCAATAGGTATGACCCCTCTGAAACAATTGGTCAATCAAACTATGCAGGTATATCGGTGCCCCTGCTCAAAAATTTGGTAATCGATAAAAGAAGGGCAACCCTTCAACAAGCAAAATTATACCATACCATAGCCGAAGTGGAGCAACAAGTGATGATCAATGATTTATTGATGGAAGCCATGGAAGATTACTGGCAATGGGTTAAAGCCTATCAAACCTATGTCATCATCAGTAATAATGTACGTAACAATGAACAAAGAGTTGAACTCATTCGTAAATCATATGCCAATGGTGAGCGGCCTGCTATTGACACGGTAGAAGCTGTTGCCCAATTGCAAACGTTTCAATACCAGCAAAATGAAAGTTGGTTTACCTTTTTAAATGCAGGTCTAACATTGAGCGTACACTTATGGCAAGAAAATAATCTTCCTTTTATGCTTTCATCAGAAGTCATACCACCCTCCGATTGGGATAACGAAAAGAGTATACAACAATTCAATATTCAGTTAGATGATTTAATACAACAAGCAGAAAATTTACATCCAGAATTGCAAATTTATACCACCAAATTAGACATCCTGGCGATTGACAAAAAATTAAAATTTCAAGAATTGCTGCCCAAAGTTGATTTAAGTTATAATGCATTAGGGAAGGGTTATCAAATTTTCAACAAAACAACAGCCATGCTTGAAAACAATTATCAATATGGACTTAAAATGGAGGTCCCTCTTCGTCTTTCTGCGGGCAGAGGGCTTTACAAACAAGCCAAACTCAACATACAGGATACCAAGTATGCACAATCCTTTAAAAAGCAGCAAATTACCTTAAAAGTAAAAAGCTATTATAACCAGTTTATCAATATCAAAAACCAAATCGCCTTGCAAAGCAATAACTACAACTTATACCAGAAGCTGGTGCTTGCTGAGGAAACCCGTATCAGCAATGGTGAAAGTTCATTGTTTATAGTCAATAGCAGGGAAAATAAAGCCCTGGAGGTTTATCAAAAATTGATTGAACTAAAAGCCATGTATTTCAAAACCATCTATGCCATGCAATGGAGTGCAGGTTTATTATATCAATAAGCATTGAGTAAACCTTACCTACGAAAATAAAAAAACAAAAAAACAGATGCCTGATTAAAAACGGTTTATCCACGTGTAGATGCATTTTGACAAAACCCTTGAAAACATCTTGTTGTTATTTTTTTTATACAATTATTAATTGTAATATTGCAAACTCATTTGAGGCCCAGATGGCGGAATTGGTAGACGCGCTAGACTCAAAATCTTGTATTCGCAAGGATGTGCAGGTTCGATTCCTGTTCTGGGCACAAAACCACCTTTTCGAGGTGGTTTTTTTTATTATTTCAAATTCATCCTATACTTTCAACTTTTATTTTTATAAAATGAAACTCATTTTATCAAGGCACGGTTCTTCAATTATTTTTCTAAGTTTTTAGACTATTGCCATATTCTCAACAGTATTTTTTTATTGTTCGCTTATTATCAAAGTGTATTTTACAATACGAACAAACTGCTTTTGAATTTCAATCGAAATAATATGAAGATAAACAACTATCAATTAGATACATTATATAAATTAGTTATACATATTTATATTTTAAATATTATAAAAAAATTAATTTTTAAAAAATAAAATATTTTCTCGCAATATTTATTCAGTTAACAACATTTTTTTAAATATTTGTTTAAACAATCTTTTTTAAACAATCTAAACAAACACAAATGAAAAAAAAATTGATTCTCAAAATCAGTGCAAGTTTATTGTTTGCTTTTAGCGCAAACGCAGTAATGGCACAAAGCAATGTCGGTGTGGGCACAAACACCCCAACTGAAAAACTAGACGTAATCGGTAACGTAAAAGCCGATACTGTAAAAGCAAATGTGGTGCAAGTAACCCCAGGCGCAGGTGCCGGTAAGGTATTTGTATCGGACGCCAATGGCAATGGCTCATGGCAAACCGGACCTGTAGGCCCTCAAGGACCACAAGGTATACAAGGTGACCCTGGCCCTATCGGTGCTACAGGTCCTCAGGGAGCTCAAGGTATACAAGGTGATCCTGGCCCTACAGGACCTATGGGACCAATGGGTGCTACTGGACCTCAAGGTGCTCAGGGTATACAAGGGGATCCTGGCCCTACAGGACCTATGGGTCCAATGGGTGCTACTGGACCTCAAGGTGCTCAGGGTATACAAGGCGACCCTGGTCCTATAGGCCCAACTGGTGCTACAGGCGCTACAGGACCTGCAGGAGCCACAGGACCTGCTGGATCAGCAAATATTAATGGTACTACCAATTATATAGTTAAGTTCACAGGTGCAACTGTTGGTGGAAATTCTCTTATTCAAGATAACGGAACAAGTTTGGCTATTAACACAACTCCTTCTATTACGAGTACATTTTATATCTACAAAAGTCAATTGACGGTTAATGGTGATGGTCAAACCACATTGTATGGCTACAGAACTCGTGATTCACAAAACGATGGAACTGGATATGGTGTAAATTTAACAAATCGTGGAACTGCTGGGTATTCTTTCTGGGGTGACCTTTATTCATTTGGTACTGCAGGATATAATTACAATGACTACAGTCGCTGTGGTGGTGCTTTAGGGGCTGAACAATCTGGAACCTATTGGGGATCGCTCGGTTATAGAAGTAGTGGCCTACTTAATTATGGAGTTTATGGTAGTGCTGCCTATGCCAATGGCGCCGGTCAATTGCCAAGCACTGAATTGAATGGAGTTGGTGGTGGCTTCTTTGGCACCATAGGTTCTCTTTCTAAAGGAAGTGTAATCGGTCAAATGAATGAAGGCGAATTATTTGCAGCTTACAACAAAGGAGATGTGTATACTTCAGGTAAACAAATCGAATTGGTATCTTCTGAAGAAAATGTAACACCAGCTTATACCGTAACTTCAAACGAAGTAACTGTGTATAATAAAGGGAAAATACAATTGGTAAACGGTACCGCTACAGTTCGCTTTACTGAAAATTATGCACAGCTTTTAGGTGAGTCTCCAATTGTAACAGCTAGTCCAATGGGCGCTTGTAATGGTGTTTACGTAACGGAAGTGTCTAAAGAAGGATTTGTCATTAAAGAACAAAATAATGGAAATAGCAATGTAGAAATCTCATGGATTTCTGTAGGTAACAGAGTAGACGCCAATAATGCGGAAGTTCCGGCCATGCTTACCAATTCCAGCTTTAACAGAAACTTGAGCCAAGCACTATTCAATGATGCCAACAAAAAGAAAAGTGGCATGTCAATGTGGTGGAACGGAAAAGAACTTCAGTTTGGTACCATGCCTGAATCATTAAACCCTAAAGTAGATATTGCTAAAAAAGCACAACTTGAAAAAGCCATGCAGGAAGGTTCAAAAAATAGCAAGTAAACCGTTCAAAAAAAGATAAAAAGATGTTCAAATCGCTTCTCATAGTATTCTTTGTTTTCGTGCATTTGCTTGTTATAAGCAAGGGCAATGAGAAGGCTATGGTTTCATTGTATAAAAATATCATTGAAACCCTGGCTGCAGATAATATGCAGGGAAGAGCTGTTTCCAGCACATTTGAATCCAAAGCGGCAGACTATATACAAAAGCAATTTGCAAAAGTAACAGTAGCCAAGCCCATTATTCAAGATTTTCAATTTACAAATCCTGATACCAAAGTGCTTCAGGATTCAAAAAATGTGTATTGCTATATTAATAACAAGGCTAAACATTCCATATTGATTGGCGCTCACTATGACCATATCGGTTTGGGTGAAACCAAATCATTAAGCTATAATAAAAAAGGTGAGGTACACAATGGCGCAGATGACAATGCTTCAGGTGTTGCCCTCATGATTGGCTTACTGAATCGATATGATGAGTGGTCGTTGAAGCGATACAATTATATTTTTGTAGCCTATTCTGCACATGAAATTGGACTGTTCGGCAGTAGAAATTTTCAAAATTATATTAGTAACAAAGTCAGTCCGCTGGCATTGGTGATTAATTTTGATATGGTGGGTCGTTTAGATCCCCGCGAAAAAATACTTGCCATCTATGGTTACAATAGCATTGCAAAAGTAAGCAGCTTTTTTACCCCAAAAATGGAAAATATGAATATCCAAACCGATGAAAACGATATGGTGCATATTACTGATGCAGGCGTTTTTGCAGCTGCACAAATTCCAGCCCTTTCGTTCACCACCGGTACTCATGATGACTATCATAAAGTATCAGATGATGCTAAATATATAAATTATGAGGGTATGGTTCAAATTGCTAACCTCTTGGAATCTTTTTTAAAAACGATCAACATTTAAGTAAACATTAATTACAATTTAAATAAAATAACATGAAACAAATAATAATAACAACTTGTATTTGTTTGCTTGCTATCCAAAACTTTGCACAAACCCTTCATATTGAAGGAGGAGCCAATTTGTATATTGTTGATGCTGCTGCTATCAACGGTATTAAATCGTCATCCCCTACTTTGTATGTTGAAGGCAATGTCGTAAACAATGGCTTAATGAGCAATGCAGGCGAAATACAATTCACTGGAGATGTAAGCAACAATAGCATCTATACATCTACAGGTGATGATGTGTTTGTTGGCAATGCTGCCCAAAACCTGTTTGGCTCCTTTAGCAATATTGCAAACAATCATTTCTACAATTTAGTACTTGACAAATCGGGTACAGATCTTAATCTTTCAGGTAACATTTCGGTTGAGGAAGGCATTTATTTAACCGATGGTGTATTACAAGGAAATGGGAATCTGACTCATTTAGAAAATAGTGCTACCAATGCATTACATAGTACCGCCCCTTCAGGAAGTGCAAACAACTATATCAATGGCCAATTACGTCAGGATATCGCTGCAGGTAATTATACCTTCTACACAGGTGATGCAGTGCATAACAATCAAAAAGTAAGTGTCAACTTTGTCAATACAGGTGGTGCTACTTATATGGATGTTTCGTATTCAAATGTAGGTGCAGGCCCAACAGTCATAAATGCTTGTGGTGGCGTTTATGATAAACAATCAGGTACATGGACCATCACACCCAATGGCGTAAACGGCACCTATGATTACAGCATTACCTTAGATGCAGGTGGCGCTAATTTAGCTGCTATTTCGCCTTCAGCCTATGATGGTGTATTGAAAGATGGACTGTTTATTACTGATCCATGCGATCATATTGTAGGTAACAATACGGTTAGTGGATTAAACAGTTTTTCTGAATTCAAAAAAACATCCACTATCAATGCGGTACTACCTGTGAGCTTACTTTACTTTAATGGCAAAAAAATGAATACTTACAACGACCTTACATGGGAAACAAGTAGTGAACAAAACAACCATTATTTTAATGTACAAAAAAGCACAGATGGCAATAGCTTCAACACCATTGCAAGGGTGAATACACTCGCTATCAATGGCAACAGTGCTGTTCCACTTCTTTACAACACCAAAGATCTAAATCCAACTTTGGGAAATAATTATTACAGACTACAACAAGTAGACAATGATGGTAAAATGAGCTATAGCAAAACTATCAATTTGATATGGGATACTGAATCACCAGCTTCTGTATTACTATCGCCAAATCCAGCTACTTCTAACACACAAGTTTCCATTTATTCAGCATCTAATGCAATGGGTATGGTGAAACTCTTAGACATGAGCGGACGCACTGTAAAAGTTATCAAAATTCAATACACACCGGGTTATAACAATGTAGAGCTTTCGCTCGATCAGTTAGCACAAGGGGCGTATCAAGTAAATGTGTATGCTAATGATGTACTACTCAAAAGCTTGAAACTAAATAAAATGTAATAAAACAACTATTTTATTGTTTTTATTTGAAAGGAAGTTGCTCATACAGCAACTTCCTTTTTTTATGCACTCGGCAGGCTCCTTTAAAGAGTAAATAAGATAGGATTGGTTAAAAAGATTATTCCTCAATAGTAACCCAGGTATTAGAGAGTCCTACTTTTCGAACCAATTCATTAAATATTTTTGCATTATCTGGATGTAATCGAATGCATCCATGCGATGCCTTTTTACCCAGTTTGGGAATATTGCCTTTTGTAGTGCCATGCAAACCATATCCACCACTTAAAAAAACCACATAGGGCATATTACCCAGTCCATTCCAATTGCCACCAGGAAATTTCTTGGATGTATATTTTTGAAAAATCGGACCACTGGGTCGTCTATCCATCACAGGTGTTTCATGTTTTGTATCGCCCGTCGACACTTTAAAAGTATCTACTAACTGACCGTCCACATATAAGTACATGCGTTGATTTTTCTTACTGATTTTAGCCCAGATTCTACATTCAATTTGCTTGCATGTTCCTGCATTTTTGGTAATTTGTTGCATGGTATCATTTTGATGCAATTGTTCAAGATTGTATTTAAGCGACTTGATTTCTTCTACTTTAATGGTTTTGATATTGTTGGTAAATGAATCTGTCGGATTTGAAATATTGTCTGATGAAGGAATGCTAGCAAGTGCCCCTGAATCGTTGATACCCGCTATTTTCACAAGGGCACTGTCATGGGTATATATACGTTCAATACTATCAAGATAGGCTTGAAGACTATCGGTTGGATTGAATAACTTGCTATCCAGCAAATTGGCTGTATCTGAAAGATCTACCAGCGTATCCTGCTTAATGGATGCTGCAATTTGTTTATAATCAAGTACGGCGGGTAAATCATTTTTTGAAGAAGTACTCTCACAAGATTGTAGTAATAATCCGGTGTAAATTAAAGTTATTACCCAACATATATTCTTCATAAAAAAACAATTCTAAATTAGATGCAAAAGTAAACGAAATAACTTTGAAGCCCCAATAGAATTACAAAAATGAAAATAGATTATGATACATTTTTCAACCTATCATTGAATGTAAAGATGTTGACTTATTCGGGTTTATATATTTCGTAGGTATTTATATAAATTTGCTTCATGAAACATCCAATCATTTATCATATTGTATCGAAAGCACAATGGGAAGCCCAACAAGATGCGTCGAGCTATTATGCTGAACATTTTGAAAAAGAACAATTTATCCATGCAAGTACAAGGAGTCAATTAAATGCCACGGCCAATCGTTATTATCAACAAGAAACAAGCATTTATGTATTGCATATCGATACCACTTTACTCACTGTTGCCTTAAAATATGAACGTTCAGCATCCTTGCAAGAAGATTTTCCACATATCTATGGGGGTATCAATAAAGAGGCCATTATTAAAGCCGTACCCTATACAAAGTTGATCCATGAAACATGGACATTGTAACTATTCTTTCAAGCATTTTTTCCTATACTGTTTGTTGATCTCTATAATATAAAGTCCGGCAGGTAAGCTACTGATATCTATTGAAGAGGCACTGCTTTGTTGCTTAAGGTATATTTTACCCATAAGGTCAAAGATGCTTACCTCCTGAATGGCACCTGATGTTTGAATATGTAAAGTATGAGAAACAGGGTTGGGATATAAAGTGATTTCAGGTGCAGTAGAAGAGATGTTTTCGATATCGAGAGGCCAACAAACCACTTGATTGGTGTTAAAGCTATTTTGTATTGCAACTGCTCTCGAAGCGATAAAGTTTTTTAAACCAAATACGGTTATGCCCCCTGGCCCACTCAAGGTTATATCATAATTAAAACTAGAATCGAATTTGGTATTGGTATAAAACTTTTTAGGGTCGTTATATACACTTTGTTGAATGACATTTTTAATCGAATCGATGATTGGGTCAAAATAATTATTGGTAAACTTTTGTTTCAATTCACAATATGCTGAATGATACATTTCTTTATAGGTTTGATTCAACAACATATTATTACATAACGGTTTGGAAGTAGGATTACTTAGGTAATTGATATCTAAATTTATGAGTTGGGTTGTATTGAGATTGCTCTTAAAGCTTCCGAAAGCTTCATTATTATCCCAAGCGATCCATTGAAATCGATCAGTAACAGTATCATGATATATAAAATAGTTATGTCCACTACCAATATATGAATCCAAACTTGAAAAAATATTAACTGCTGCCCATTGTTTCATAAACATACTGGTATTCATTTTTGCATCAAGGGCTGTTTGCAAATTTGCCTGTGGGGTATTATTGATAACATCAATTAAACTAATCAGGTCAGACCAGTCATTGGCATTTGAATTGTTTTTTAATTCATATTCTGTTTCGTAAAGCGATTGTTGATTACTGCCCTTCCATTTTAAATCGCCATGCGGATCGCCTTTAAACAAATTGCCATCATTGCTGTTGAACCAGTGTTTACAAAATTCATCATCTACTTCTTCTACAATAGTATATAAACCCCAAAGTTGATTGTTGAGATACACATTACAATAAGTGGTGCGAGGGGCTGGAACATCATGTTCAATCAAAAAATCGTTGGCTAATTTCTCACGCATAAAGGAAGGATCTTTGAAAGAATTATTAAAATTGAGTTTTTTTAACCCATGGATATCCTGACCGGCTACAAATTCATTAAAATCAAGTTTAAACGATTTTTTTTGGCTGGGATTATTAAACGAAGAATTGCCCTTTGCTTTGATGCCCACATCTACATAGTTTTCGTTATTGAACTGAACTTGTACTTTTAAATATGTATCTGTTGCTTTTGAATTTAACAATGAATCGTAAAATGCAGGATACGGAAAAGTGATATGAAGGGTATGAATATAAGTCATATTAAAAATAGAATCCCCGTTGCCTGCCAAAGCAATAAGGCTGGAATTAAAGACGAAAAAGAGAAATAAGATTTTTTTACGCATGATTGTTGGTTTTTTGTTAAGACTCATTAAAAACAAAAAAGTTTCTTCCAAAGTTAATTTTTTTTTTCAAACTCAGATTTTATTACAAAAAACTTAAGTGATATGTCATGTTAAAACCAGCTTTTATACCCACGTTATAATAAAGATAATCAAATGTTCATTATACCAATATTTTTCGAACAACGTAATAAATACACTTGGTATAAGTTGAAATGCCTCATGGATAGACATTTAAAACCCAAGTATTCGATAACTTGAATGATCAATATATGGTATTCAATCAATTTTAACTGGAATGTATAGGTTATACCGAAGTGACAAATGTAATAGTTCAAAATTTCGTACCTTATTTTGTTCTAAACATTAGTATCGATCGGCATTTACCACCGTAAGATTTATAAAATATTGGCCTATTTTATAAATCACATGGGTATTAAATGCAATGGGTGATAAGCAGATATTATAAATATCTTCGATGTAGGCATTCGATAGGCATGTAAATAAAAGAAGGGCTATCTCGACATTTGAGATAGCCCCTCCTATTAAGATTCAAATGTTTATCTTACTTTTTAGTAATCTTTTTTACAAATGATTTATTGGTATTAATATCAAATATTTTGATAAAATAATTTCCTGTTGCAAGATTTGCTAACTCTTTTACCAAGATACTATTTTGACCAACTGCTACTTCTGCAGATTGTTGTTTTACAATGCTACCTAACATGTCGGTAATTTCAATTTCTAAAGTAGAAGATTCTGTTGCATTGTATCCTATGGTCACACTGCTTGTAAATGGAGCAGGGAATATCACCACATCATCAACTGCATTTTGTATTGGATTGACATAGACTGTATTTGAGTATAAATACTGACCATCTACATCATATACTTTAACCCTATAATAAATGATTGCTTCATTCATCAATTGCTTGATTTCATTTTCAAGGCTATAATTCGTATTACCAACAGTATTGCCCTTAGCAGGTGTAGTAGCTACTTTAATAAAATTGATATTATCAATACTTCTTTCGATTTCAAAAGACTTCACATCTTTTTCGTCAGTGGTTGACCATGTAATATTAGCGATGCTTCCTGTTAAAGTTGCAAATGCTTCAATACCAGCGACTCCCAATGGGAACTGTAGTTTCAAGCCAGCATCAATAGTTGGGTTGTATTCACCAGCAATGATTGTAACAGGAGCTGTTTGACCAAATATAGGCAAACCACTAGGGTAAGATGTAATGTTAATCACATCATTGTCAATAGAATCATTTGCACCAATATTTGACATTGTAAAGCCTAAGTTAGGCGGGAAGGTACTAAAGCCTACACTATAAGTACCAGGCACTAAATTAGGGAAAGTATAATAACCATTCTGATCGGTTATAGTGGATTGAATAGCATCGCCAGCTTGATTAAATAATGTAACAGTCACACCTGGAACACCAACTTCATTGGCATCTTGTAAGCCATCCACATTGGCATCAATCCAAACATAGTTACCTAAACCTGCACCCTGAGGTACATGAATACCAGCATCAATCGTTGGATTGTACTCACCAGCATCTAAGGTAATTAGACCTGTTTTACCACTTACTTGATCAGCATCACTATCTAAGGCATCATCGCCTCCTTGGTTTGAACCACTAAATATAGATCCTGCAGGAATATTGCTAAATCCAACAACATAGGTACCTGGTGTTAAATTGACAAAATTATACTTACCATCAACATCAGTAATGGCAGAAGCTATAGGAGTAATGCCATCTGTAGCATATAATTTAACTGTTATACCCGGAATACCTGGTTCGTTGGCATCTTGAATACCATCATTGTTATAATCATTCCAAACAAAGTTACCTAAACCTGCTAGTTCAGTAAATATACCTGCGTCTAAATCAGGGTAATTTTGACCAGCAACCAAAGTTACCCATTCAGTAGCTCCAGTAATAGGATTTGCATCACTATCTGTTGCTTCCAATGTATTGGCTCCAGCATCTTTACTCGTAAATTCATATCCAGAAGGTAAATTTGTAAATTCAACATAATAAGAACCTGGTGTTAGGCCTGTAAATTGGTAGTTACCTGCTGCATTCGTCGTTGTAACAGCCAATTGTGTTCCAGTGCTGCTAAATAATGTAACAGTTACACCCGGCACTCCAGGTTCATTGGCATCCTGAATACCATCAAGATTTAAATCGTTCCAAACATAATTTCCCAGACTAGCTAAACCAGGTGCTACATATATTCCAGCATCAACAGTTAAATCATCTTCACCTTCTGCAAGGGTGTAAATACCAGTCTTGCCACCAGATCCAGCATCTGCATCACAATCTTTAGCATCGTCACTACCTTGATTAGACAAACTGAATGTATAACCAATAGGTAAATTGCTAAACCCTACAATATAAGAACCTGCATCTAAGCCTGTAAATAAATAATTTCCGAGTGCATCTGTTATTTGTGTTGCGATCACGGTAACACCATCTGCTTCATATAAAGTAACGGTAACACCAGCCACTCCTAATTCATTTAAATCTTGAATACCATTAACGTTTTCATCATTCCATACTTTATCTCCTAAAGTAGCTGTTCCAGTTCTACCACCAGCCTCTACGATACCAGCATCAACGGTTAAGTTAACTTCATTTAAACCCAACGCAATGATTGATGTTTTTAAAGTAGCTTCAGCTGGGTCTGAGTCGATAGCATCATTTGCACCTTGGTTTGAGGTGGTAATTTTATAACCTACTGGTATATTCGAAAATCCAACAATATAATTTCCAGCATCTAGATTATTAAAAATATAATGACCCGACGCATCAGTAGATGTTGTAGCTAGAATGTTATTTAAACCATCATACAATGTAACGATTACGCCTGGAACACCATTTTCACTAAAATCTTGTAAGCCGTTTTTATTGTAATCAAACCACACAAAGTTGCCTAATGCACCAATAGGTAAAATAGGATTAAAAATACCAGCATCTACAGTCATATCTTTTTCGCCAGCTGATAAATTAATTATAGATGTTTTTCCAGAGATTCCATCAGGATCAGAGTCAACAACATCATTTTCACCAGCATTTACAGGAGAAAATACATAACCTACTGGCAAATTGCTAAATCCAACTATATAATCGCCTGGGGTTAAATTATTAAAAATATAAAAACCAAATTCGTCTGTTTTAGTTGTAGCAATTAATGTATTGCCATCTGGACCGTACAATGTAACTAAAATTCCCGCTACACCTGCTTCACTTGGATCTTGAACCCCATCATGATTGCTATCGTTCCAAACAAAATTTCCTAATGATGCACTTGTGTTCGGTTGTGCATACAGACCCGCATCTAATGACAAATTATTATCACCAGCTATCAATGTTACATTTGAAGTAGAGCCAGTAAGTATATCAACATCACTATCCGTTTCATCATTTCCACCTTGATTTTGAGGACTAAAAATATAACCGATTGGTTGTGTAAAGCTTACACTATAAGTACCTGGGTCTAAATCTGTAAAATAATAATGACCTGAAGCATCCGTTACTGTTGTAGCTATAGGATTGCCCAGGGCATCGTTTAAAGTGACAGTCACACCAGCAATACCTACTTCTCCAGCATCCTGAATACCATCATGATCAGTATCGTTCCAAACAAAATCACCCAAACTTGCAGTTATTGGACGTTGATAATAAATGCCTGCATCAACAGTCATATTACTATCTCCAGCCATTAAAGTATAATCACCAGTCATCCCTGTATTGATTGCAGGGTCTGAATCAAGTATATCGTTTCCATTTTGATCTTTCGCAGAGAAAATATAATTGGTAGGTAATGTAAAACCAACATGATAAGTACCTGGATTTAACTGATCGAACAAGTACAACCCATAAGCATCAGTTACAGTGGCTGCCACTACGGTGTTTGTATTATCATATAAGGTAACAGTAATTCCTGCAACACCCACTTCATTTCCATCTTGTACCCCATCTTTATTATTATCTAACCAAACATAATTTCCTAACTTGGCATAACATCCAAAATCTTTAGCACGTAATCTGAAAGAAGTAGTTACATCAAAACATGTACCTGGTATGATAATTCTGCATGTATAAAGACCAGTGTCAGCAACTGTCAAACCCGATATATTAATTAATGGAGTATTGCCAATAATTGTTCCAGATGGATTTTTCCATTCATACGTTTGACTTACAATGTTTGAATCAACATATAATGTAAACGCAGTGAGGTTACAAATGGGTAATTTAGGGGTGATTTTAATACTTGGTTGAGCAGGAGGTCTCACGGCTACATCTTGCAATGACGAATTGCCACATGCATCTACAACTCTTAATCGAATAAGTGTATATACTCCGTTTATTGTAAAAATATTACTTGCTTGCGGAGGCACAGGGTTATTGACAGGAAATGTTTGGACAATTTCATATGTATAAGGTGCTAATCCACCTTTTACAGACCCAACTATTACGACATCGCCACCTGGGCAATTAAATGCAATAGATTTTTTCATTTTAGGCAACACGTATTTTTTTATTTCTACGGTGTCAAATGCAAATTCAAGGGCACAATATTGACTTGCGTATCTTACCCAATATTTACCTGTATCTAAATTATTATAAGAATAAGAACCTCCATTGTATAAATATCCATTTCCACCTAAATTAACAGGAGGCGTTGTACCAATCAATCCATAATCTAAATAAACAGCACCACCATGATCTGAGTACGGAACTGAAACATTGATATTACCACGATTCACACAAAGGGGAGTTACAGTAGTCGTATGGGTGTTTGGTAATGAAACATCTAAGGTTGTAATTGTCAGGGTATCTATTCTACCACAGAAATCAGTTGCTATAAAATTATATGTTGTTAATGGATCTAAATTTTCAAAATAGAGTGTTTGTCCAGCATTATAAGAACCAGCTGCTCCTATAGGTGTAAAACCGGCATCAAGCTTTTGAATAGTAATTGGATTAAAAGCATTTCCAGGAATATAAAAGGTAACACCTGACCCATTACCCAAACATGCTTTGTATGCACCAGCATATTGTAACTGCCAGTCATGGCTAACTGTAATAACTTGCTCGAATGTTTCGCCACAAGCATCTGTGATTAAGGTTGTATAAGTACCATCTGCCAAACCGCTAAAACAGCCATTAGGAGATGTAATAGTTAAAGGGGATGTAATTTCATAAGTTACAGGTAATACAAATGAATGAGAAGGATTAATACAAATTGTATTTTGGGTGCAATTATCATATGAACTACTATTACCACCATACATATCTAGGAAAATTTCATATTGTTCACCTTTTATAACCCCACAACCGTCTTTCACTACAAATGATGACCACCAATAAGGATGCGGTGTAGGTACAGTAATATTAAAAGGAAGTGTAGAAGACCATACTGTATCACTAGGCCCTTTTACCCAGCCATACTCAATGGGCCCAATAGGAGATCCATTAATCGTAACAGCATCAACTGTCCAAATATTACAAGATGCATAATATGTATTCGCACCTCCAAAACTCCAATCAGCGACTGAAAAAGAAACACACTGTTCATAACCGCAAATATCAGAAACACATACTTGAACATTGCCAATAGTTGCATCAGGATTTGAAAAAACTATAGGTAAAGAAGCACCACTTGCAATCACATTTCCATTGTTTTTTACTGTATAGCCATTATTTGCAGGCAAATTATTTAATGTAAGTGCATCAAATGAGTATTGTCCACAACCCGTTTTTGTAACCACAGGATTGCTAATGCTCCAATAGAAATTGTTTATGGTTGCCTGACGTGTTTGAAAATTACCACAACTATCATAACCACGAATTGTATAAGTACCAGCCCCCAAATTTGAAAATGTGCCTGTACCATTAATAGTACCAACCCCCATAGGGCCAGCAATGATTTCATAACTAAAAGGCGCTCTGCCATTAATCAATACACCAGAGATTTCGCCATTGGTGCCATTATAACAACCACTAACATCAATAACTGAAAGATTATAATCAGGTTCAATATAATCACCTGGCACTACTACAGCATAATCTGTAAAAGAATTACCATCTCCTTGATCAATAATTCGAAGGGTATAGTTCCCAGGATTCAACGCAGTAATGATATTATTTGCTGTTGGACCCGTATATGCATAATCAACAGGATATGACGTAAAATCATAAATAAATGGCCCTGTGCCCTGCACATTCGTTGCGGTGATTACACCTGTAGCAACACAACGAGATTCTTCAATTGTGATTGTAGCCCCGTTGCCCTGTGCATTCATGTTTGTGTAAGAAAATAGTGCAAATAGCACTATCAGAAAAGTAAAAATTCTTTTCATGTTGTGAGTGTTTTTTTAAGGTAAATAAAAAGATAATAACATTATAGATTCAAAATAAATTATTTAACATAAGATTAAATAATTTATAGTACACAAATATAAAAAAGGTTCATTCGGATAAAACAATAAAAAGATTAATAACAAACCGATAACATAAAGGCTTTGTATATCAGATATTTACACATTATTATTATATTCATATTTTAATTACATGTTGAAATAATGCATTATAAAAAAGTATTCATGAATAAAAATTTATATATGTTGTAATTTAGGTTGGCTAATATAATTGTCAAATTATACCAAATGTATTTAAATAAGTATCCTGAAAAAATTCGGTATAATGCCAACACAGATTACATTTAAACTCATAACAAATGGACAATCTTTAATATGTCGTTTGTATTATCAAATGTAGGCAATAAAAAAATGCTCTGTTGATATATAGAGAATAGGAATGGTCAATGCAAAAAGATGGTTTGATATTTTAATTTAAAATGCATAAAAAATAATCATTTACCCAATGTTATCGAGGAAAAGAAAAATTCTGTATATTATTCTAGAAAATATTCAGCATCAAAATATAATATCCTGCGTATTTTTTTTAGATTATTTGACTTAGGTGTATATTGAACAAATGAATTTCTGTCATCCGCCACTGGTTTTTTTGCATCATTAAAATATAGTAATACGGTAGAGCTTATTTTCCCTAGTTGACTATTATAAAATATTCGATAATTCAATTTTTCAGTAAGGGACTTGCCCCCATGATAATTAATAGCATCCATTTGTAGCAATGTATCATGTTGATAATAAAAGGTATCTTTTGAAATCAATTCATTTTTATCGTTAAAATATTGAATCCGCTTCGGATCATTGTTTAAAGTGTAGATTACTTGTTTTTTAGCCTTTAATTCATCTCCTGATTCAGCAAATGATTTTTCACGAAGTGTGATATTATTTGCTGCATATTCATAAGTAATTTCCTCTTTTTTATAAAATAGCGTGCCTTGTTCAAAATATTTTTTTGACCTTAAAGTATCACCTTTATAGGTGAGCTCATATTTGCTTCTTCTGTGGTATTTGTCGGCATATCGTTCTTTATCCAGCTTGGTACATTCTATTATATGTTGTTGAAGATCAAGCAATAAAATATATCGTGCAATTTGAATTTCTTGTTTGGCTGATTCATTATTAAAACAATTAATCATGATTTCTGATTTGAAATAATTAAATTCAAATCTTTTTTGCGGGAGCCATGCACTCTTTTTTTTATCAAAAATGAAAACTTTTTTTTCAATTAATTGTTGGTCATTATTATATGTATTTATTTCTTTTTTAACAGCTACTTTACTCCCAGTATCAATTGATAGTAACTGAAAAAAAATTGTAGAATCTATATTGAATGATGTCTGTTGTGCAAAAACAATATTGGAAGTCAACATTAATAAATAAAATATACCAAATTCTATTATTCTACCCATTTGACAAAACTAACTAATTATCCGTTTATTCTGTCAATATCATTATCTGAAAGAACCCACATTAAAGCCTCCTCTGATAACAGGCAATCCCGAATAAGGCGATAATTTATTTTGAATCACATCATACAAAGCATAGATTACAAATGACACCCTTTCGCCAATAGGGAAAGCAAACCCTCCGCCCACCAATACATAAGGTACACTAAACCTACTTGTATGTTCCACCAATTTGCCTGTGGTTAATTCATAGCTGACCGAATCCATTACTTTATAAAAACCATAACCTGGTTCGGCATGTAAAAACACTGGGCCTAATAAAGCTAAACGGGTAAAAAGGGACACATTGTAATCAGAAGCAGAATAGGGATAGTCTTCTGGTAAATTTGATATACTATTTATATAAGCTAATTTTTCATGATAAAAATTATACCCGGCACTGACTCCCAATTGAAAACGACCAAAACTATAACCAATGGTTGGCGCGATATACGCCGTATACCCTTTTTTGAAAAAGTTCATCCCCAGGTTACCTCCAAGTATTAAATTATCAGGGTCAAAACCACCCCCATCGTAATAAGCTCTCATGTAATTTTTTTGCTGTACTAACCCTTTTGACTTTGCATTTGTTTGTACAAAAAACAGGGTGCATAAAATAAAATAGGATAGCGTTTTCATTTGATACTCATTTAATATATTGTTAGCGTTCTAAATTGCAATGACATCATAAATTTTGAAGGCGGCTTTTTATTTTGCCCTTACACTCAATGATATTCTACGATTTTGGGCCCTACCCTCCGGGCTTGTATTATCAGCTACCGGATGCTGGGGACCATAACCTTCATAAGGCTTTACTTCATCAAAAGATGATTTGGTTAATCCTTTGCCTATCATCCACTGGTATACTGTTTTAGCTCTTGCAGTTGACAAAGTCACATTTTTGGTTGAATCGCCTTCAGTATCGGTATACCCTCCCAATTTTATTTTCACATCAGGATAAGCTTTCAATATTTCACAGGTATTCTCAAGTTGCTTTTCAAAACCCTTTTTCAAAACAGACTTTCCTGATTCAAACAACAAATCATCAAAACTAAACCATATATCTTTACCTGGCATTGCACCTGGATCTTTAATAAATGCATACAATTTATCTTCTAAAGAGCCTTTAAATGCTTCGATTTCTACACCATTGTCCAATTTAATTTTAGTTGGCTCCCCTTTTGTAGCTATCCAATTACCAAACTCGTCAAGCGAGCCGTTGCTTACATCGGTAACACCATTTGTCATGGCGGTGTCAATAGTGCTAGCTGCTTTATTCACAGCTTCATCAATAGAAGCACCAGCAGAATCAAGGACAGCTGTGGCATTGCTTTCTGCTTCGTTACTGGTATGATTACATCCTTTAAGCCACCAAAAAAGCCCTATTCCTAATAAAGCAAGAATGAGTACTGGAAATATCCACTTGTTTTTTCCTCTATTGATTTCAGTCATATTGATATTATTGTTTGTGTTATTGATTGGAGTCGTTTGGTTTGTATAAGCTGCGTATTGTTTGGCGATAACGGTATTTAAATCTTGTTGGTGTTGACCCAGCCAAGCTAAAATACTATTCAAACTCAATTGTTCTGATTTCATTTTATGACTTAACCATTGCGCAATCAATGTGGTTGCGATGGTTAATAATGAAGCCGCTGATTCTGCACGGATGTTTGTCTCTTTTGCAATCAAGTGATTGAGGGAATCCGTGTTTTGATTAAATAGTTGGGTATGCAACGTGTTACCTATATTTAAAGATACTGATTCATTATTTTGTTGTTGTATATCTTTAATCAAATCATCTGATTGTGTATTAGTGGACTGTCGGAGTAAATCGCTAACCATTGCATGTTTTTCAGAAGGCAAATGCGAAATTCGTGCAAGTATGAGGGGTAATACACTATCATAAGCTTTATGAATGGCAGGTGTTTGTTCATCTAAGGCCTGAGCAGATGCATCTATGAGGGGCTTGGTTGCAAGTGCTTTCAGGGTGTTTATTAAATTACTCATAATTGCAGGATTTGTAATAGGTGGAACAAATATTATTTTAAGAACAAAAGGTAATTAAGGTGAAATTAAATGAAAGTTGCATTTTAATAAAATAAAAAAAACATACAGCGGTTCCTTATAAACCCATTGACAAGTGTCAAAAATATTTAAAATTATTGATATCCACGATAAAAAAGTAATTTTGCTCAGTGATTTATATTGACCAAATAGCATTGCCCGACTTCCCTTTGTTGCTTGCACCTATGGAGGATGTCAGTGACCCTCCTTTCAGGGCTGTATGCAAAGAACATGGGGCTGATTTGATGTATACTGAATTTATCAGCAGTGAAGGACTCATAAGAGATGCCATTAAAAGTCGGCAAAAACTTGACATTTACGATTATGAGCGTCCAATAGGGATTCAAATTTTCGGGGGTGATGAAGATGCCATGACCTTGTCGGCAAGGATTGTTGAAGCAACAGGTCCCGATTTGGTTGATATTAATTTTGGTTGCCCGGTAAAAAAAGTTGTATGCAAAGGGGCAGGTGCTGGAATACTCAAAGACCTGCCTAAAATGATATCGCTAACCAAAGCAGTGGTAGACTCGGTAAAAATACCCGTGACTGTAAAAACCCGATTGGGTTGGGATCACGACAGTAAAAATATTGTAGAAGTGGCTGAACGTTTACAAGACGTTGGAATCAAAGCCCTATCCATTCACGGACGCACACGTGCACAAATGTATAAAGGCGAGGCCGATTGGTCTTTGATTGCGCAAGTAAAAAACAATCCTCGTATGCATATCCCTATTTTTGGGAATGGTGATATTGATACTCCCCAAAAAGCGCTGGAATATAAAAACCGATATGAAGTTGATGGCGTCATGATTGGGCGGGCAGCTATTGGGTATCCCTGGATTTTTGACGAAATCAAACATTATGTAAAAACGGGTGAAATACGCAAAGTGCCTGGTATCGAGGAACGAATCATTGTCATCAGAAAACATTTAATGCATTCTTTACGTTGGAAAGGTCCTAAATTGGGCATTTTAGAAATGCGTCCCCATTATGCGAACTACTTAAAAGGGCTTTCTCATATCAAAGAGTTTCGGATGCAGCTTGTGCATGCTGATTCGTTAGACCAAATAGAAAGTATTTTCGCTTCGATGGCTGATTATTATACCACATTGGAAATAAATTAAGCATTTGCCCTATTTATTAAAAATGAAAGCTACTTTTACACCCAAAAAAAATTAACATGGCACAAGTAAAAAAAGGAGATACCATCAAAGTTCATTATACAGGTACCCTCACAGACGGATCACTTTTTGATAGTTCAGAAGGCAAAGAGCCTTTAGAATTTACCGTAGGCGAACAAATGGTTATTTATGGTTTTGACAATGGCGTACTTGATATGCAAGTAGGCGACAAAAAAACATTAAACATACCTTGTCTTGAAGCCTATGGTGAAATGAATACTGAATTGATGATTGAAATACCAAAGTCGGAACTTCCAGAAGAATTAGGTGAAGTAACTGAAGGGATGCAACTTAATATGGTAAACCAAGACGGTTATGAATTACCGGTAGAAGTGATTGAAATCAAAGAAGATGCCATTGTACTTGATGGTAATCATCCATTGGCTGGACAAGATTTGATTTTTGAAGTGGAATTGGTTGAAATAGTGAATGCATAAGCTATTGAGGAATCTCGCCTAAACATCTTCATTCAATAATATTGGGTTTTATTTCGTTATTGTTCTCATACGAAGTAAAACCCATTTTTTTACGAATGTATCTGAATAATTTCAGCACCTTTAAACATACAACTTTTACCCAATCTCACATCTCTAATCCCCTTTCTACTTACTCCTTGTCAGTGCCCGAAATACGTTGACCGTTTAGACAAAGATCTTTAACGGTTAAAATTTATAAAAATGGGCACACAAACAAAACAAATTATGAGCGT
>OEIV010000212.1_pt1 | contig 36618 bp, 30 predicted proteins | sample 1539231 | NCBI WGS metagenome assembly OEIV01 (sample SAMN03794762, study PRJEB22550) | activated sludge metagenome | feature: wastewater treatment plant; material: activated sludge; isolation source: Wastewater treatment plant of a petroleum refinery complex | place: Argentina: Buenos Aires ... | reverse complement strand
TCGCCATCAACAAGATCGATCGCCCGGACGAGCGCCACCTCGACGTGCTGAACGAGATCTTCGACCTGTTCGCCAACCTCGACGCCACCGACGAGCAGCTCGACTTCCCGGTGCTCTACGGGTCCGGACGCAACGGCTGGATGGCGCTCGATCCCGCCGGCCCGCAGGAAGACCTGGCGCCGATGTTCGACCTCATCGTCAGCCATGTGCCGCCGCCGAAGGTGGACGAGGGCCAGTTGCGCATTCTCGCCACCACGCTCGAAGCCGACCCGTTCCTCGGCCGCATCCTCACCGGGCGCATCCGCTCCGGCACCATCAAGCCGAACCAGGCGTTGAAGGCCCTGTCGCGCGACGGCAAGACCATCGAGAGCTTCCGCGTGCAGAAGGTGCTGGCGTTCCGCGGCCTGGAGCGCACGAGCGTCGATATGGCGGAAGCGGGCGACATCGTCGCCGTCGCCGGCATGACGGAAGCGACCGTCGCCGATACGCTGTGCGACACGAGCGTCACCGAGCCGCTGCCCGCGCAGCCGATCGACCCGCCGACGCTCTCCATGACCTTCCGCATCAACGATGGTCCGTTCGCCGGCCAGGAGGGCGACAAGGTCCAGAGCCGCGTCATCCGCGAGCGCCTGCTGAAGGAAGCCGAGCGCAACATCGCAATCCGGGTCGAAGAGAACGCCGACAAGGATAGCTTCAACGTCTCCGGTCGCGGCGAATTGCAGCTCGCGATCCTGATCGAGAACATGCGCCGCGAGGGCTTCGAGCTCACCGTGTCGCGTCCGCGCGTCGTCTACAAGATGGACGAGGAGACGGGCGAGCGCATGGAGCCGATCGAGGAAGTCATCATCGACGTGGACGAGGAGCATTCCGGCGCCGTCGTGTCGAAGCTGTCGGAGCGCCGCGCCGATCTCATGGAGATGCGCCCCTCGGGCGGCGGCCGCCAGCGCCTCGTCTTCTACGCACCGACGCGCGGCCTGCTCGGCTATCAGAGCGAGCTGCTCTCGGATACGCGCGGCACCGCGGTGATGAACCGCCTGTTCCACGCCTACGCACCGTTCAAGGGCGAGATCCAGGGCCGCCGCACGGGCGTGCTCATCTCGAACGCGGTGGGCGACGCGACAGCCTATTCGCTGTTCTACCTGCAGGAGCGCGGACCGATCATGATCGCGCCCGGCACGCGCGTGTACGAGGGCATGATCGTCGGCCAGCACACGCGCGACAACGATCTGATCGTCAACGTGGTCGAGAACAAGAAGCTGACCAACATCCGCGCCGCCGGCAAGGACGACGCGCTGACGCTGACGCCGCCGATGCGGCTGAGCCTCGAGCGCGCGCTCTCCTACATCGCCGACGACGAGCTGGTCGAGGTGACGCCGGATTCGATCCGCCTGCGCAAGCGTTGGCTCGACCCGAACGAGCGCAAGAAGCAAGAGCGCAAGCGTGAGGGCGAGGCCGCCTGATCGGCGGCGGCCTGCGGAACGTCGAATTCGAGCGGGGCGCCTCGGCAGGGGCGCCCCGCTTTCGTTTCATAATGCCCCTCGGCGCGGTGCCGGCCGAACCCTTGGCGGGCTCGCAAACGATGCAGAAGCCTTGACGCCGCGGGTTCTCGACACCGAACTCTTGAAACACGATATCGATATGTTATATCGTTTCAATTGCGAGCCTTCCACAATCAAGGAGACGATCCGTCATGAAACAAATCCTGATGATCTCGGCCGCCGCTCTCGCGCTCGGCACCACGAGTGCCTTTGCCGATCAGAAGCCGTCGGCCGAGGAGGTCGCCAAGATCACGGCGGTGCTCGCGGACCTCGGTTGCAAGGACCCCGAGGAGATCGAGAAGGAGAACGAAGGCCACTTCGAGATCGAAGATGCCAACTGCAAAGAGGGCCAGTTCGACATCAAGCTCGACAAGGACTTCAAGTTGATCTCGATGTCGCGCGATTGATCGCGGCGCCGGCGGTTCCCGCTCCCCTGCCGGCGGCGGCGCGCCTGCCGCCGGCCGCAGTGACGATGCTGGACGTAGTGACGATCGCCACGCCCCTCCATTGACCTTGCGCCGTCTCTGCCTGCAACATGCCGGGATGCAAAGCAGCAATGCTCCCGAGCACGCGCTCGATATCGCCGACTTCCTGTCCCGGCGGCAACTCGCGACGCTCCGGCTCGGTGCCGGAGAGACGCTGTTCTTCAAGGGCGACACCGCGGGCGGCATGTACGTCGTCCTTGCCGGTCGCATCGACATCCTGATCTTCGGCCGCCTGCTCGATCAGGTCGGGCGCGGCGGCATCATCGGCGAAATGGCACTCGTCGATTGCACCCACCGCAGCGCCGCGGCTCTGGCACAGACGGACGCGGAGCTGGTCGCCATCGATCGGCAACGGTTTCTCGCACTCATCGCCGAAGAACCGCGCTTTGCGCTTTCCGTGCTCGCCGTCATGTCGGCACGTCTGCGGCATGTCTCGAAGTTGATCGGCGAAGCGCGGCAGAGCGAGGCGCGCGGCGCGCGGGGTTGATCCCGTTACTTCGCGGCCGGGATCGTCTTCAGGAAGCGTGCGAGATCTTCCGTCATGTGGTGGACGTGCAGAGGCGGTGACTTCCACGTCTTGATCTTCGCCTGCGCGGGATGATCCATGTAGCTCGAATGCACGAGAACCGTGGTCATGCCGAGGTCGTGCGCCGCGACGAGGTTGTGCGGCATGTCTTCGAACATCGCCGCCTGCTCGGGTGATACGCCGTGCGCGCGGATCATCTTGTCGTAGGCTTCGCGCTGCTCCTTCGGCACATACCCGGTCGCGACGATGTCGCAGATGTCCTCGAAGAGATGCAGGACGCCGAGCTTGCCAGCCACGTTCTCCGCATGGCGGCGCGAGCCCGCCGTGAAGATCAGTTTGCGCCCGGGAAGCCGCTCGAGCTCGGCGGCGAGTTCGGGATGTTCGGGAACCGGCGACAGATCGATGTCATGCACGTACTCCAGGAACGCATCGGGGTGCATGTTGTGCTCGCGCATCAACCCGGCGAGCGTCGTGCCGTACCGCCGGTAGTAATGCTTCTGCAGATAGCGCGCGTGCTCCCACGGCAGGTCGAGATAGCGCTGGATGAACTCGCCCATGCGCTGATCGATCTGTGCGAACAGGTTGCAGTCCGCCGGATAGAGCGTGTTGTCGAGATCGAAGATCCAGATGCGCGTGGCATCGAACGCGCGCGAGCCGGCGGCCGTACTGGCCGACGCACCCTTTGTCTCTTCGTGTTCGCCCGGCATGGCAGGACCACGCCTAGACCGCGCGCTTCGCCGCAGAGGCCGGCTTGCCGACGCGGCGTCCGACCAGCGTGCCGACGCCATGCTCGGTGAGCAGCTCCAGCAGCACGCAATGGGGCACGCGACCGTCGATGATGACGACGGCTTCGACACCCGCCTCGACGACCTCGATGCACCCCTCGATCTTCGGGATCATGCCGCCGGAGATCGTGCCGTCGCGGATGAGTGCGCGCGCCTGATCGATCGAGAGGTCCGAGATCAGCTTCTTGTCCTTGTCGAGAACGCCCGCAACGTCGGTCAGAAGCAGCAGGCGTTTCGCCTTCATGCGCGCGGCGAGCGCGGAGGCGAACGTGTCGGCGTTGATGTTGAGCGTCTGCCCCTCGCGGTCCTGACCGATCGGCGCGACCACCGGAATGAGGTCCGACTTCGAGATCACGTCGATGATGTGCGGATTGACCTCGACCGGGTCACCGACATAGCCGATGTCCACCGCCTGCATCTGGTTCGATTCCGGATGCGGCATCTCGGTGATCTTCTTGGCGACCATCAGGTTCGCATCCTTGCCGCAGATGCCGACCGCCTTGCCGCCCTGCCGGTTGATCGCCGAGACGATCTCCTTGTTGATGGCGCCGGCGAGAACCATTTCGACGATCTCGACCGTCGGCTTGTCGGTCTTCCGCAGGCCATGCACGAACTCGCTCTTGATCTCGAGCTTCTTCAGCATGTTGGCGATCTGCGGCCCGCCACCGTGCACGACCACCGGGTTGATACCCGATTGCTTGAGGTAGACGACGTCCTTGGCGAATGCATCCGCCAGCGCCTGATCGCCCATCGCATTGCCGCCGAACTTGATGACCACCGTCTGCTCGTCGTAGCGGATCATGTGCGGCAGCGCCTCGGCGAGGATGCGCGCCTTGAGCGGCGCGGTGACGCCGGTGGTGTCGGCATCGGTCGACGGCCTCTCGGTCGCGTGCAGCTTGGTCATGGTCTTGTCCTGGGCGAGGTGTGGAGCCTGCTCCACGATAACGGGCAAACCGGGTAGGCGCGGGCCCTCCGGCGGCACGGTTATATCGCGTCCGCCCCCGGCCTCAACGAGTTTGGGGGGGGGGGGGCTCTTCACGGGTAGCGGAAGGGGGACCCGTCTCGCCCGGAGCTGAACCGCCTGGACAAGCGCGTTTCCCGCCTCGGATCCATTCGGGCCGGAGGAACCGCAACTGTCGGCACCGATCGGAAAGCAACCTACCGCCGCGCCTGGCTCGCCAGCGATAGCAGTAGCCGCTCCACGATCACGTCCTCCAGTGCCGATGTGAGGCGCGCGGACTTGAGCGCGTCGGCCGTCGCGGCGATGGCCCGGTCGAGCGCCGGTATGGACCAGCGGCGCAACTGCGCGGTGAATGCATCGCGTGCCTTGAAGTGCAGCGGCGGGCGCAACTGGCGCAGGGCCTGGTCGAGCCCGGCTCCCCGGTCCATCTCCGCACGGATACGGTGCAAGCGATGTAGGTGGCGCAGAAGCGCCAGGATCACCATCTGCGGGCTCTCACCCGAGTTCACCGCCCGCGACAGCTCGTTGACGGCGCCGGCCGCGTCGCCGCCCGCCGCGGCATTGACGATGCGGTCCACCGCAAGCTCGGCGGCATCGCCGACGATGGCGTCCACGTCGTCCGCGTCGATCATGCCGCCGCCGCGCGCCTTGCCTTGGGCGTAGAGCGCCAGCTTCTCCACCTCGGCACGCGACAAGGCGCGGTCAGCGCCGAGCCGGCCGACCAGCAGAGCACGCGCATCGGGCGTGATGGCGAGGCCCGCCGCGTCCAGCACCTCGCGAACGACACCTTCGAGATCGCGGGCCTCGTCCGCGTAGCATGCGACCGCCGCAGCAGCGGCAGACTTCTCGAACGCCGCTCGCAGCGTGTCGGTCGCCTTGAGGTTGCCGGCCTCGACCACCAGCACCCCCGCGAGATCGCCGGCCTCGACCAGTTCCTTCAGCATGGTGGCGTTGATGATGCGGCCGGTGGTGACCCGCACGACCTTGCGCCCGCCGAACATCGGCAGGGTGCGCAGTTCCACGCCGAGCCGGTCGCGGTCACCGTCGAGATCGGCGTCGTCGAGCCGGATCAGCTCCCCTGGCGGGCTTTCACGCTCGGCGAGCAAACGGGCGAGCTTCTGCGCGCGCTCGGAGACAAGGCCCGGATCGGTGCCGTGAAACAGAAAGGCGGAGAGCTGGCGGTCAGGGTCCGCGAGGAAACGCTGGACGGTTTGAGGTTTGATGGCGACCATGCCCGCTCCCGGATGGCGCAGCGCTTGACGATGCGGTGACACCACGGCGGCCCGGCCCGCCGACGCGGCTAGGCCGCGTTGGAGAGGAATGCAGCGAGGCGCGTCTTGAGGTCCTGGGCGACGGTGGCCGCGACGCGGTCCTCCGCGTCCTGGCGGGCGCGAATATTCGAGAAGACCGAGTTGAAGCGCTCGAAGCCGGCGCGCCCGGCGCTCTTGCCTTGCAGCACGACCTGCTTGTCGGCGACGCGGATCAGACGGAAGTCAGCGTCGATCGAATAGACCGATCCCGAGGCGTCACCGCTGACCTTGACGAGCGTTGAGCTGACCGACTCGCGCAGCACCAGCTCCAGCCGATAGGCGGGTGGCGCGGCACCGCCGCCGCCGGGGGGCTGGAACACGATCTCGTTGCGGATTCGCTGGCCGACGCGGCCCGGCACCGGCGCCACCTCGACTGCGGCAAGCCGCTCCGAAACATCGGCGCCGCCGATCGCGGCCGTGCCATAGAGCGGGCGGAAGCCACCGTCGGAGCATGCGGACAGGAGTGTAGAAACGGTCATCAGCGCGAGGGCCGCCGCGAGCGGTGCGCGGTTCGCGCGCTGCCCCACGACGCCGGGACGACCGGCGCTACCGGCTCTGTCACTCCGCCTACTAGCCGACCACATTCACGATCCTCTGCGGCACCACGATGATCTTCTTGACCTGCCGCCCCTCGAGCGCCCGAACGACGGATTCGAGCCGCAGCGCGGCTGCCTCGACCTCGTCCTTGCTGGCGGTGCGCGAGATGGTCATCTCGTCACGCCGCTTGCCGTTCACCTGTACGGCAACGGTCACGCTATCGTCAACGAGCAAGCCCGGATCGGCCTCCGGCCAAGGTTCTTTGGCGAGCAAGGTGTTGTAACCAAGCCGCGTCCAGCATTCTTCAGCGAGATGCGGCATCATCGGGGCGAACATCTTCACGAGCAGCTCGGTTGCTTCGCGAATGCTCCAGCCGAGGTTGTCCTCAGACTTGCCCATTACTGCTGAAAGCGTATTCGTCAACTCATAGAGCTGAGCGACGGCGACGTTGAAGCGCAGCCCCTCGATGTTGCGGCCGACGCCATCCAGCGCCTTGTGCGCGGCGCGCCGGAGCGCCTGCCCTTCGGGGCCTGCTTCGCCCGGATTCGCCACACCCACGGCCGGCACTTTTTCGGCCGCGTCGTTCACCACGCGCCAGATGCGCTGCACGAAGCGACCGGCCGCCGAGATGCCCTCGTCCGTCCAGATCACGTCGCGCTCGGGCGGACTGTCCGACAGCATGAACCAGCGCGCGCAGTCGGCGCCGTAGTGGCTGATGATCTCGTCGGGGTCGACCAGGTTCTTCTTCGACTTCGACATCTTCTCGATGGAGCCGATGACGGCCGGCTTGCCGGTCGCGACCTCCACCGCCGCGCGTCCCGCGCCTTCGCCCTCGAAACGCACGTCGGTCGGCAGCAGCCAGGCACCTTCCGCCGACTTGTAGGTCTCGTGGGTCACCATGCCCTGGGTGAACAGCGCCGCGAACGGCTCGCGCAGGTTCTTCGAGGCATGGCCCGCATCCGAGACCGCACGGAAGAAGAAGCGCGAATAGAGCAGATGCAGAATCGCGTGCTCGATGCCGCCGATGTACTGGTCGACCGGCAGCCAGTAGGCGGCCGCCTCACGGTCGATTGGCGCGGTGGCGTGCGGGGCGGTGAAGCGCGCGTAGTACCATGAGGAATCGACGAACGTGTCCATCGTGTCCGTCTCACGCCGCGCCGCCTTGCCGCACTTCGGGCAATCGACGTTCTTCCAGGTCGGATGGCGCTCGAGCGGATTTCCGGGCTTGTCGAAGCTGGCGTCATCAGGGAGGCGCACCGGCAGATCCGCGGCCGGCACGGGCACCACGCCGCAGCCCTCGCAGTGGATCACGGGAATGGGGCAGCCCCAGTAGCGCTGGCGCGAGATGCCCCAGTCGCGCAGGCGGAAATTGACCTTGCGCTCACCCACCGGCTCGCCGCCGAGCTTTGCATTCTCGAGGCGCTTCGCCACCTCCTCGAATGCGGCCTTGGTGTCGAGGCCGTCGAGGAAGCGCGAATTGATCATTGTGCCGTCGCCGTCATAGGCCTTGTCCTTGACGATGAAGGTCGCGGCGTCCTCGCCCGGAGGCAGGATCACCGGCACCACGGGCAGATCATAGAGCCGCGCGAAGTCGAGGTCGCGCTGGTCGCCCGACGGGCAGGCGAAGATCGCGCCGGTGCCGTATTCCATCAGCACGAAGTTGGCGACGTAGACCGGCAGCGTCCATGCCGGATCGAGCGGGTGGACGGCGCGGATGCCGGTGTCGAAGCCCTTCTTCTCCGCCGTCTCGAGATCCGCCACCGACGTACCCATGCGCCGGCACTCCTCGCAGAAGGCGGCGAGATCGGCATTCTTCTCCGCCGCCGCCTTGGCGAGCGGATGATCGGCGGCGACAGCGAGGAAAGATGCGCCAAACAGCGTATCCGGGCGCGTCGTGTAGACCTCGAGCTCGTCGATTCCGCTCGGTGCGGTCGCCGCGTCGAGCGCCCAGCGCACGGAGAGGCCCTCGGAGCGGCCGATCCAGTTCGCCTGCATCAGGCGCACCTTCTCCGGCCACTTGTCGAGCGTGCCGAGCGCCTCCAGCAGCTCCTCGGAGTACGCGGTGATCTTGAAGAACCACTGCGTCAGCTCGCGCTGCTCGACGAGCGCGCCAGAACGCCAGCCGCGACCGTCGATCACCTGCTCGTTGGCGAGCACCGTATGATCGACCGGGTCCCAGTTCACCTTCGAGGATTTGCGGTAGGCGAGGCCCTTCTTCAGCAGATCCAGGAACAGCTTCTGCTGATGCTTGTAGTAGTCGGGGGAGCAGGTCGCGATCTCACGGTCCCAATCGATCGCGAGGCCCATCGACTTCAACTGGCCCTTCATGGTGTCGATGTTGGCGTAGGTCCAGGTCGCGGGATGGGTCTTGTTCTGCATCGCGGCGTTTTCCGCCGGCATGCCGAAGGCGTCCCAGCCCATCGGGTGCAGCACGTTGAAGCCCCTGGCGCGGCGATAGCGCGCCACCACGTCGCCCATGGTGTAATTGCGCACATGGCCCATGTGGATGCGCCCCGAGGGGTAGGGGAACATCTCCAGCACGTAGCACTTCGGCCCCTTCATCTCGCGGGCGCGGAAGATCTGCGCCCCGTCCCAGGCCTGCTGCCAGTGCTTCTCGCGCTCGGGCGCGTTGTATCTCTCGATGGCCATGGCCGACCGTGTCCAGTTCCGCTTGTTCTCGATGCGTCTTGCGGCGTAATGAGCGCGAAAGGCGGCCCCGGTCAAGGCAGGCACGGGGACGCGGACGGGGAGACGGCGCGGCATGGACGGAACAGGCACCGGAGCGGAGGGCGTGGCGGCCCGACTGAGGGAGATCAGCCAGCGGATCGAGGTGGCGGCGAAAGGTGCCGGGCGCGATGCCGCTTCGGTCTGCCTGATCGCCGTCTCCAAGACATTCGACGCCGATGCCATCCGGCCTGCTATCACGGCGGGCCAGCGCACTTTCGGCGAGAACCGGGTGCAGGAGGCCAAGGGCAAGTGGCCGGCGCTGAAAGCCGAGACGCCGGGCCTGGAGCTGCACCTCATCGGCCCGCTGCAATCCAACAAGGCGGCGGAGGCCGTGGCGCTGTTCGACTGCATCCACACCGTCGACCGCGAGAAGATCGCCCGCGCCATCGCGCACGAGATCGAGCGGCAGGGGCGGCGGCCCGAGCTGCTGGTTCAGGTCAATACCGGCGAGGAGCCGCAGAAGGCGGGCGTGCCGCCGCGCGACGTCCCGGCGTTCCTGGCGCTCTGCCGCGATCTCGGGCTCACGATCTCCGGACTTATGTGCATCCCGCCCGTGGACGAGGAACCGGCGGTGCATTTCGCGTTCCTGGCCAAGCTCGCGCGGGAGGCCGGGTTGCAGCGCCTCTCGATGGGCATGAGCGACGATTTCGAGACCGCGGTCGAGTTCGGCGCGACGGACGTGCGTGTCGGCAGCGCCATTTTCGGGCACCGCGGCTAGGGCGCTCCATTTACCGGCATGTGCCGGCGGCCGACGCAGGGCTGGCTCCGGTCTGTTGGGGCGTCCCTACGCGAGCTGCGCTCGCAAAAAACTGTTATCGCGGCTCCTTCCGGCGCGGCGGCCGAGCTTTCCCCAGCATTCGGGGCTCCCCCGCCTCATTCCCTCCGCATCGCCTGCTAGGCTTGAACGATGTGATTCGCGCGCTGCTCGGACTTTCGTCTCCTGCGTCCCGAGCCAATGGCCGCGCTAAGGCCACCCGCCAGGCCACACGAAGGAGACCGCCCCATGACCGACAGCTCTGCCGCCGTGATCGCGCGCGAGGCCGAGGCCGCCGCCAACGAGGCAGCACGTGACGCCCGCGCCGAGGTTATTGCGCGTTCGGGCAATGCGCCCGCCGCCGACGAGGCCCCGACACGGCGCGACCGCAAGCTTGCCGAGGAAAGCAAGAACAAGGATGGCTGGCTGAAATTCGTCGCCGACATCTGGATCACCAACCTCAACTCGGTGGAGTTCGGCGTCTACAAGCACGCCCGCAACCGCGCCAAGTCGCGTCAGTTCACCAAGGACATGGACGTCTTCGGCGAGATCATCGAGAACGGCGAGCGCACCGGACTGCTGGCCTACCGCAAGGACCTCTGGAAGGACAAGCAGGGGACCGACAAGCGCCTCGTCGTGAAGCTGTTCTCGGAAAACCTCAACTGGCGCGCGACGATGGACCTGATGCTGGCGCGCTCGCTGGCCCAGACGTTCGGCGCGCGCGGATTGCCGGTCACCACCTACTCGATCAACACGACCGACGACAATTACGTCATCTATCTCGAGCGCTCGGCCAACAAGTGGCCGCTGCTGCCCGAGTATTTCTCGTTCTTCCTGATCGACGATTCCGGCAACCCGGATTTCTACGTCCTGCGTCGCGACTTCATCAATCTCGGCGGCGACTACACGCTCTACGATCAGAAGGGTGAGATCGTCGGCTATCTCGACGGCCACGTGCTGACACTCGGCGGCTACTGGACCTGCCACGTGAAGCAGGGAGTCGCCGACCGCCGCCTGATGACCGTGATGAAGATGCTGGTGTCGATGATCCTGTTCAACGGCGGATGCCGGCGGCACATGAAGCAGCTCTACCGGGACGTGAAGAGCGGCCGCCTGGAAGCGACGATCGAGCGCCAGGAGAACGACCTCTACATGAACCCCCGGCGCGTGCGCTAAGCGAAGCGACACCTGCCCCGGGGTGCAACCGGCATGAGCCTGTTCAGGCTCGTGCGCGACGTTGCGTTCACTTTGCGCCAGACCGGAAACGGGCGAAGCCGCGCAGCATGGCTCGGCGCCGCTGCCGGCCGCAGGACGGCGTGGGCATCGAACAGATTCGAGCACACCGCCGCGCGCTCGGATGACGAGCGAGCCTCGCGCATCGGCATCTCGGGCGCGAAACCTCTCGGAAAAACAATGACCTCACAAGCAGCGCCCTAATATTAGGCGCCGGATCGCCGTTTTGTGCCTAAATAATGGGCCGCAGATCGGCGGCCGTCGCTTGCCAGGAACGAAAAGTCGATTGTTATTAATGGCAATTTTCTACGAGCCATGAGTTGGCATAAAACTTGGTCATGTCGCACTCTCATGCGGCAATCCGCCATTCCAGGCGGCGATCTGCACAAAAATCAGTCTTTTCTACTTTGGGGGAACGAACGGCATGGAAAAACTTCAGGCCGGCACGGACGTCTTTTTTCTGCTGATGGGCGCCATACTCGTGTTCGCGATGCACGGCGGCTTCGCGTTTCTCGAGGTCGGCACGGTTCGCCACAAGAACCAGGTCAACGCGCTCGTGAAAATCCTGGTCGACTTCGCCGTCTCGACAGTCGCCTACTTCTTCATCGGCTACTGGCTCGCCTATGGCGTGACCTTCTTCGTCGGGGCAGCGGGCCTCTCGGGCGGAGCGGAGGGCTTCCTGCCGAACGGCTTCAGCCTCGTCAAATTCTTCTTCCTCTGCACTTTCGCGGCGGCGATCCCCGCGATCGTCTCGGGTGGCATCGCCGAGCGCGCCAACTTCGGCCCGCAGGTTGCGGCGACGGCGCTGATCGTGGGCGTCGCCTACCCGCTGATCGAGGGCACCGTCTGGAACTCGAACTTCGGCATCCAGGACACGCTATTCAAAGGCATGCTCGGCGGCGCGTTCCGCGATTTCGCCGGCTCCATCGTCGTGCATGCCTTCGGCGGATGGGTGGCGCTCGGCGCGGTATTGCGCCTTGGCGCGCGTGTCGGCCGCTACGAACGCGGCGGCATTGCCGGCATCCCGCCGTCGTCCATCCCGTGGCTCGCCATGGGCTCGTGGATGCTTTGCGTCGGCTGGTTCGGCTTCAACGTCATGAGCTCGCAGAGCGTCACCGGCATCTCCGGCCTCGTCGCCATGAACTCGCTGATGGCGATGGTGGGCGGCATCCTCTCGGCCCTCGTCGCCGGCCGCAACGATCCTGGCTTCGTCCACAACGGCGCACTTGCCGGTCTCGTCGCCGTTTGCGCCGGCTCCGACATCATGCATCCGATCGGCGCGCTTGCGACGGGCGCCGTCGCCGGCTTCCTGTTCGTGCAGATGTTCCAGGTGGCGAGCAACCGGTGGAAGATCGACGACGTGCTCGGCGTGTGGCCGCTGCACGGGCTATGCGGACTGTGGGGCGGCATCGCCGCCGGCATCTTCGGTCTCGAGGCGATGGGCGGGCTCGGCGGCGTCTCGCTCGCCTCGCAGGTTGTCGGCAGCGTTGGTGGCGCCGCATTCGGTTTGCTCGCCGGTTCGGTGATCTACACGCTCGTGGACATGGCACTCGGGCTTCGCATGAGCGACGCCGACCAGCGCCGCGGCGCCGACCTCTCCATCCACAAGATCAGCGCCAATCCGGAGGAGGACGTGCGGATGGGGCGGGTTTGAACCCGCGCCGTCATCGCGCACGTCTCGCGCCTTTCCAAAGCACAAGGCCCCGGCGGGAGAAAACGCCGGGGCCTCGTCAATGCAAGGTGGGGAAGATCAAAGGTCCTTGCAGTTGAACTTGATTTCGATCCACGGCGTGTCGAGCTTGCAGGAGCCGTCCTTCGACTTCTTCAGGAACTTGTCGAGTTTCAGGCCCTCGCCGCCGCGCGACGGACCTTCGTCCGCTGAATTCGCTTCCCCGGCCGATGCGACAGCGATACCCGCGTTGCCAGCGGCGCCCGCGGCTTGCGGCTCACTCGCCTTGGGTGCCGGAGACGTGCCGCCGGCTGCAGCATTGCCGGTCGGCGCGGCGGCCGCGGTGCCACCCGCCGCCATCGCCGTCGAGGTTGCACCGCTTGCTGTTTCCTTGCGGTCGCACCGCGCAAGATCGGCCGGCGCGCGCTTCCAGTAGTGCGTCTCCGAGAACAGCCGTATGCCGGCCCAGCCGACCACGCGCAGCTTTTCAGCACCGATCGGCTTCAGCTCGACATCGAACTTACGGCCGTGGTCGGGGCTGTAGATCCAGCCGCCGCTCCAGGTGCCGTCACCGGCAGAACGGACGTTGCCGATGATCTGCTCGCCGCAGCCATCGCGATCCTTCTCCGACTTGACCCAGACCACCCGGCCGCACAGCACGTTGCCGCATGGTGCGATCTCGACCGCACCGCGGCCCGTGTTGTCGATCCACACGCCCATCGGCTCGGACTGGGCGGCGGCGGCACCGGCGCTCGCGGCAAGCGCCACGAAAGCCGCGACGAGGGTGTTGGGGAAACGGCTGGTCGAAATCGTGGGCATTGGAACGCCTCCTCGTTGAGCAATGTCTGGAGATGATCTCGCACGGGGTACGGGGGTCCTGCTGTTCCACGAGGAACACGCGATGCGCGGATGGCCTCCGCGCGGCCTGGAAACGCCGGGCCGTTTCGGGCCGCGCGCTCCCTCGACGGACGCGAATGGGGCGGATATTCCTTGCGCCGCGCCGACTTCGCTCCGCCACCACCGCGCAGACCTCCCGAGCCGCAATCACCCAACAGAAAGAGCCCATCCGCCATGCCGACGCCGACCTCGGGTCTCTCCGCCCTCGCCTCCGGTGCCGTGCTCTCGCCGTTCACGAGGTTGCGGAGCCTGCTGGCCGACCTGCCCCCGGGCCACGCCCAGACCATCGACCTCACCCTCGGCGAGCCGCGCGAGACGATGCCGGGCTTCATCGCCGACAAGATTCGCGACGCCGAGGCGCTGTTCGCCAAATATCCGCCGATCAAGGGCAGCGACGAGCTTCGCGCCGCGATCGCCGAATGGCTGGACCGTCGGTTCGGCCTTGCCGGAGCGGCGCGGGTGGATGCGGCGCGCGAGGTGCTGCCGACCAACGGCTCGCGCGAGGGGCTCTATTACGCGGCGCTTCCGGCTGTCGGACGCAAGCAGACCGCCGACCGCCCGGCGATCCTCATCACCAATCCCTACTATCAGGCGTACATCGGCGCGGCGCTGGCGACTGGCGCCGAGCCCGTCTACCTCAACGCGACTGCCGCGACCGGCCACCTTCCCGACCTCGACGAGATCGCGGGCGACGCCACGCTGCTCGGCCGCACCGCGGCCTTCTACCTCTGCTCGCCGGCCAACCCGCAAGGTGCGGTAGCGAGCCGCGCCTACATCGAGCGGGCGCTGGCGCTGGCGCGCGAGTACGACTTCATGCTGTTCCTCGACGAATGCTATTCCGAGATCTATGCCGACGCGCCCCCGGCCGGCGGACTCGAGGTTGCATCCACCACGCCCGAGCGGTTTCGCAATCTCGTCGTATTCAATTCGCTATCGAAGCGCTCGAACCTGCCGGGCCTTCGCTCAGGTTTCTGCGCTGGCGACGCCGCTTTCCTCGAAACACTGGGCGAAATCCGCAATCTCGTCGGTCCGACCATGCCGGGGCCCATCCAGCACGCCTCGGCGGCGGCCTGGAGCGAGGAGCAGCACGTCGTTGCCAACCGCCTCGCCTATCGCGCCAAGTACGACGTCTGCGACGAGGTTCTCGGCAGCCGCTACGGCTATGCCCGGCCTGCCGGCGGTTTCTTCCTCTGGCTCGATTTGGGCCACTGGGGCGGCGGCAGTGAGGCCACGGTAACCATATGGAAACGCTGCGGTGTCAGGGTCATTCCGGGAGCGTTTCTGGCGCAGCCCGGTAGAGACGGCACCAACCCCGGCGCGGACTACGTGCGCATGGCCCTGGTGGCGAACCCGGCGACGATCAGGGAGGCGCTCCAGCGTATCGTGTCAGTTCTCGCGTAGAGTAAGTGTTGTCATGTCGTTCGAACCTTACGAGCCCTCGATCGCGCGTGTTCATGCCGTGCCGCTCGAGGAGCGACTGACGAGTGCCGCAGCGCGAGCGATCGGCGGCGGCATTCTTGTTTCGGTGGCGGCTCTTTGGCTGGCGCTGGCGGCGTGGTCGGTAAGCGACCCGAGCCTGACGCATGCGACGAGCGGTGAGCTGCGCAACTGGATGGGCCCGATCGGCGCCATCGTCTCCGACCTGCTGTTGCAGACCTTCGGCTTTGCTTCGGTGATCCTGCTGTTCGGCCCGCTGTTCTGGGGGCTCGAATTGACGTTCGCCGGGCGCGTGCATCGCTTCAAGACGAAGCTCGGATTCCTGCCCATCGCCGTCGGCGTACTTGCCGGTGCGTTTTCATCGTTGCCCGTGACGGCCGGATGGCCCCTACATCACGGCTTCGGCGGCATTCTCGGTGACGCCGTCTACAGCGCTTTGACCGGCCTCCTCGCCATGTTCAATGCCCAGCGCGCCGGGGCCGCGACCGGCCTGCTGCTGTTCGCCGGTGGCTTTGCCGCACTCTCCCATGCGCTTGGCGTCGCGTACGACGACGTGGTCGAGGCCATTCGCCGCTCGCGCAGCCGGGTCTCGCCGTTCGCCGCCGCTCATCAAGCCACGGCCGACCCGACGCCGTTCGGTCGCTTCAGCACACCCGATCTCGAGCTGCCGGATGCCCACGCGGCCTCCAGCCGCGCGCCTCAGGGAGCGATGGCGCGCGCGTTCGACGCTGCTCGCCAGACCGTCGGCCACGTGTTCGACAAGGTGGAACCGCGCCACGAGGCCGGCCTCGAAGGAGGCTTGGAAAGAGGGCACGCGCCCGACGCTGGCTACCCAGCGGTGGCCCACCAGCCCGTCGTCCACTATCCACCGCTTCCTCAACACGCTCAGGCGCCGGCCGAGCCGCAGCTTCCGTTGCACGCACCCTACGTTCCGCCGCACCCGCCGGGTCCCGGCCTGACACGCGCGCCGCTGCGCGGCCCCGCCGCAACCCTCCATGCCCCGCGCGCCGAGCCAAACCTCGGCGCAGCGCCGTCACCCGAAAGAACCTTCGACGACGATACCGACGCGGCGAGCCGCGCCATCGCCCAGCGCTTCGCGCCGAACGGTCACACCCCGGATTTGGCTTCAGGGCACGCGCCGGCGCACACCCCTGAGCGTGTCGCGGGACACACCGACGTGGCGTCGAGCGCGCGCGGCGGGTATCTGAATACCGAGGGCAACGCGGCGCAACCGGCCCCGCAAGTCCCGATTTCGCATCCACCGGCCTCGCACTCCCCCGCCCCGCAATCCCAGGCCCCGCACTCCCAGGCCCCGCGATCCCCCGCGCCGAACGCGCACGCCGCACAGCCAGCCACGCAAATGCCGGCTGGCCATTCGGTGAAGCGCAACGCGCTGTTCGGCGGCCTTACGTTCCGCCACCAGGGCGAGCCGGTTTTCCGCAAGCCGCAGCTCAACCTGCTGCGCAAGCCGGTGGCGAGCAAGGCAGGCCCGGAACTCACTCAGACGGCCCTGCGCGGCAATGCGCGCTTGCTCGAGGACGTGCTCGCGGACTTCGGCGTCAAGGGCGAGATCCGCGACATCCGGCCTGGTCCGGTGGTGACCTTGTTCGAGGTCGAGCCCGCGCGCGGCACCAAGTCGTCGCGCGTCATCGGGCTCGCCGACGACATTGCCCGCTCGATGAGTGCGAACGCGGTGCGCGTCGCCGTCGTGCCGGGACGCAACGCCATCGGCATCGAGCTGCCGAACCCGCGCCGCGAAACCGTATTGCTGCGCGAGCTGCTGGAGGCGGACGCCTTCAAGAGCACGGAGCTTGCGTTGCCTGTCGCCCTCGGCAAGGCGATCGGCGGCGAGCCGATCATCGCCGATCTCGCGCGCATGCCGCACCTTCTGGTCGCCGGCACCACCGGCTCGGGCAAATCGGTCGGCGTCAACGCCATGATCCTGTCGCTGCTCTACAAGCTGACGCCCGACGAGTGCCGCTTCATCATGATCGACCCGAAGATGCTGGAGCTCAGCGTCTACAACGGCATTCCGCACCTTCTGACGCCGGTCGTCACCGATCCGGTCAAGGCGGTCGCTGCCTTGAATTGGGCCGTCACCGAGATGGAGGAGCGCTACAAGCGCATGGCCAAGCTCTCGGTGCGCAACATCGACGTGTTCAACAATCGCGTGCGCAACGCCAAGAAGCGCGGCGAGATGCTGGCGCGCACGGTGCAGACCGGCTTCGACCGGCGCACGGGCGAGGCGATCTACGAGCAGGAGCGGCTGGAACTCGAACCCATGCCCTACATCGTGGTCGTGATCGACGAGTTCGCCGATCTGATGCTGGTCGCCGGTAAGGAAGTGGAAGCCGCCGTGCAGCGCCTGGCGCAGATGGCGCGTGCCGCCGGCATCCACATCATCATGGCGACGCAACGCCCCTCCGTCGATGTCATCACCGGTACGATCAAGGCCAACTTCCCGACTCGCATCTCCTTCAAGGTCACCTCGAAGATCGATAGCCGGACGATCCTGAACGAGCAGGGTGCCGAGCAGCTCCTCGGCCAGGGCGACATGCTCTACGCCTCCGGCACGGGGCAGCTCCTGCGTGTGCACGGCCCCTTCGTCGCCGACGAGGAGGTCGAGGCCATCGCCGCCGCGCTGCGCGAGAACGGTCCTCCCGATTACATCGCCGGCATCGCCGAGCCGCCGGCCACGACGGATGGGCGCGAGGAAGCAGAGGATGCGCGCGGCCAAAGCGAACAGGATCTCTACGACCGTGCGGTCGCCATCGTGCTGCGTGATCGCAAAGCCTCGACCAGCTACATCCAGCGCCGCCTGTCGATCGGCTATAACCGTGCCGCCGACCTGATCGAGCGTATGGAGAAGGAAGGCGTGATCGGCCCGGCGAATGCCGTCGGCCGCCGCGACATCCTGCTCGGCGCGGGCGGAGCAACGGCGGCGAGCGACGTCGACGCGGCGTGACGGGTTCGCCCCCGTCCCGCCGCTTCATCCCCAGCTCGATTTTCCCCCAACGCGCTTGCTGCTTGCCGATACAGCGTTCGCCGCTACGATCCGCCAACTTCTGGACGTAATGTTCAGGATTGTCGGGCCGAGCGCCCTGCGAATCGCAAGGGCTGGGGGATTGGAATGGGCAGTTCTATGAAAGCACGAGTCCTTGGGTTGGCCGGCTTGGCGCTTTCCGCGACGCTGGCGCACGGTGTTTTCACGGTCCCGGCCCTAGCTCAGGACGCCAAACCCGCAGGCACCGCCGGCACGGCGTGGAGCGCCGAAGTGGCGCCCAAGGGCACCACCGGCATCACCCTGGACCCAGCGCAAACCGAGATCGTGAACAAGGTCAGCGCCTATTTCTCCGGCCTCAACACACTTCAGGGCAAGTTCGTCCAGACCGGTGCTGACGGCAAGGTGATGAAGGGCAAGTTCGCCATGAAGCGGCCCGGCCGCTTCCGGTTCGATTACGCCCGCCCGAGCCTGCAGGTCATCATTTCCGATGGCCGTTTCCTCGCCATCCAGGACCTGGACCTCAAGAACGAGGATCGTGTCGAACTCGACCAAACGCCGTTCCGGCTGCTTCTGCGCAAGGAAGTCGACCTGATGCGCGACGCCCGCATCGTCGAGGTGCAGGACGCCGGTGAGACGGTGACGCTCGGTATCGAGGACAAGGACCCCAATACGCCCGGCCGCATCCGGCTGGTCTTCTTCGCCAAGCCGGAGTTCGAACTCAAGGAGTGGCTGACGAAGGACGCCCAGGGCCTGGACACTCGGGTCGAGGTGCAGGACGTCCAGAAGGATACTCCGGTCGAGGACAAGCAGTTCGAGATCAAGCCGATGGGGGCTGCGTTCATGCAGCAATGACGGCTGATTCGGGCTCCCCGGCAGGCTTCCAGAAGGAACCTGGCCGGTAAAACCGAAAAAGATGTCGTTTTTTCAATGTCATGGCGCAAGACGGCAAGCGGGTGCGCCATATCTTCGCAGTGTGGCGATCGAGACGCTGTAAAGCTTCGGGGTGGGGATAACCTGTCGATTCGCGGTAACGTTTTCGTGATCGCCTCAGATTCCCCCTGTTGAAAATCCCCATTCTGGTCTTAGGTATTGCCATACAGATGGTGTCACCCTGTACTCGGTAGTGCCCCCCCGTCTAACCGAAGACATCATCTGGGACGCCGGCTTCCCTCCCGGTGTCACGCGCGAGAGCGCCAGCAACGCCCAACCCCTCCCCCCGGGGTTGGGCGTTCACATTTCTGGCCCAGATTGGCCCCCTCCTAGAAAAAGCGATGCTCCTCGAGGGGCTTGCAACATCGGGCGTCGATAGCGAACGCCATCAGCGTGGCGGCTTCTCGGCGGTGGCGCCATCACGTCCCATCGGTTCGAGGTCCTGCACAGAAAGCGAGAGAATATAAGCGGCGAGCGAAACCCTTTCGTCGCCCGAGAGATGGTGGTTCGGCATCATCGGCGGCACCGAGGCGAGCCAGGCAACGATCCCCTCGAGCGTCTGCCCCGGCCGGTTGGCTACCGCCGCGAACCCCGGTATCGACGAGGCAGCGGTCTTCTCACCCTGTCCCGGATTGAGGTGGCAGATCGCGCACATGCGCTCCGCGAGCCGACGCCCCTTCTCGATTTCGGCCGACGCATCGGAGGGCCCGGCCACGGCGGCATGGGGTGTGCCGGCGAGTAGGGCCGCCGGGAAGAGCGCCAGTAACGGCCAATGGCGGCGGCGGATCATGGCGCGCGGGCTCCTTCCGATTGCTTACCCGGTCAAGGGTAGCAAGCGCGGGGCGAGCGCTCCACCCGCGGAGTCAAATCGGCACGAAGGCGCGGCGCACTTCATTCTCGAACGATCGCACTCCAGGCGGCTTTCACTCGGCCGCCGCTGCCGCTAGATAATGCTGCCTGCGAACCAGAAGGCTAAGGCTACTGCCATGCAACCCGCACTCGACCAGACCGCTGCATCGCGTGGCCCTGCCACCGCCAACGAGGCCGCCGCCGCCGCTGCCGGCAAGCGTTCCCTCGCCGGCCTCGACCGCTCCCGGCTCGGCGAAGCGCTGGCAAACGTCGGCGTCCCCGCCAAGCAGGTGCGCATGCGCGTCAACCAGCTCTGGAGCTGGCTCTACGTCCGTGGCGTCACGTCATTCGACGACATGACGGATGTCTCCAAGGAGCTGCGCCTCAAGCTCTCTGAGAAATTCACGCTCGACCGGCCGGAGATCGTTTCCGAGCAGGTTTCCATCGACGGCACGCGCAAGTGGCTGCTGCGGTTGCCGAAGCGGGGCCACGAAGTTCGCGCGCCCGAGATCGAGACCGTCTACATCCCAGAGAGCGACCGCGGCACGCTCTGCATCTCGAGCCAGGTTGGCTGCACGCTCAACTGCTCCTTCTGCCACACCGGCACGCAGCGCCTCGTGCGCAATCTCGAAGCCGAGGAGATCGTCGCCCAGATCCTCCTCGCCCGCGACCGCATCGGGGACTGGCCGGGCGCTACTCCGCCGGGCGACGGCCGCCTGCTTCCCGACACCGACCGCAAGATCACCAACATCGTGCTGATGGGCATGGGAGAACCGCTCTACAATTTCGACAACGTGCGCACTGCCATCGAGGTGGCGTCCGACGGCGACGGCCTCTCGGTTTCCAAGCGCCGCATCACGCTGTCGACCTCGGGCGTGGTGCCGGAAATCGGCCGTTGGGGCGAGGAGGCCGGAACGATGCTGGCGATCTCGCTCCACGCCGTCACCGACGAGCTGCGCGATGAACTCGTGCCGATCAACAAGCGCTATCCGATCGCCGACTTGATGGAAGCCTGCCGCAACTATCCCGGGCTCTCCAACGCGCGGCGCATCACCTTCGAGTACGTCATGCTGAAGGGTGTCAACGACCGCATCGCCGACGCCAAGGCACTGGTTCGACTGCTCGAAGGCATACCGGCCAAGATCAATCTCATTCCCTTCAACCCCTGGCCCGGCACCTCCTACGAATGCTCCGATTGGGAGACGATCGAGCGCTTCGCCGAAGTCGTGAACCGCGCCGGATACGCGAGCCCGGTGCGCACGCCGCGCGGACGCGACATTCTCGCGGCGTGCGGACAGCTCAAATCGGCGAGCGAGAAGCTACGCGCCTCCGAGCGTGCGGCGACCGCTTCGGCCAGCGACTGATCGGAGCCGCGCATGGTCCTCAGCACCATTGGCCGGATGATTTGGCTGCCGATCGCGTTCCTCATCTCGGCCGTCGGTGCCATGCTCGTGCTCGTGACACTGGGCCTTGAACGCTTCACCCAGGCCACAGCCGGCCAGGTGCAGGACGTGGATGTCATCGTCCGCATATTCGAGATCGTCTTGCAGGGTCAGGTGATCGCTTCGGGCCTGACGCTGCTGCCCGCCATCGCGGTGGTGATCGTGGGTGAGGTCGCGCGCATCCGCTCGGCCCTCTACTACGTGCTCGGCGGCGGGCTGGCGCTCGTCGCGATACCGCTCTTGGCACGCTACGGCATGGCCGGGGAGGGCGATACCTCGTCGCCCCTGGTCTGGCAGGTCATGGCGACAGCGGGCTTTGCCGGCGGGTTCGTCTATTGGCTGCTCGCCGGGCGGCGCGCTTGAAACCGCGGCCCATCGGCCCCGGTAGCGCCAAACCCCCAATGTCTTCCGAGCGCTGTTGAGTTGCCTGCGCGACCCGGTGTAGCGTTCTGTTGCTGGTGCGGCCGGCAGGGGTGTTCGACCAGAGCCCGAAGCCTCGGCGTCGAGGCCCCGGCATCGCGGCGGTCTCGCATCGGCTGCAAGCGAGGCCCGGGCCCGGAAAGGAACGGCAAATGGTGCGCGGATTCTTGCGTGTCGTAACAGGCTTCGTGCTCGCCGTGCTCGTCGCCGGGCTGGTGCAGGTGCTGTTCGCGAGGCCGCCCGTGGATCTCGCCGGCCTGCCGCAGGCCGAACTGCTCGAACGCCTCGAGTCGCGCGGTATCCTGACGCTCGCCATCGCCACGCACTCGGCGATCTTCTCCAGCCTCTTCGCGCTCCTTGCGATCATGGTGGCGGAATGGCTGCGGGTGCGTAGCGCGGTCTATTACGCCTTCACCGGGCTGGCCATCGGCCTCGCCGGCTTCCTTGCCCAGTTCGCCAGCGAGAACGCGGCGCAGCCGACCATCGTCAACACCTACGCGCTGATCGCATACGCGACCACCGGTCTGGTCGCCGGCCTGGCCTACTGGTTGTTCGCCGGCCGCCGCGCCGGCCGTCGGAAGAAGACCGAGCCCGAAAGCACCCAGCCGCCGACCAAGGGCAGCGAGAAGGCGCCGCAGAGCGAGCCGACAACCTCGACGACCGTGACCAAGCCATTGCAGGGAACGTCGCCGACGACATCGGTTCCGACGACCCATGGTCCGGGCTCGACCAAATCTCTGGAAGTGGCCTGAGGCGCGGGCACTCCCCTGCCAGCGCGCAACGACCGGATGGGCGATTTGCGGGCCTGCGACGTGTGCGACGCACGGTTCCTTAGCCGACCGGCGGATTGCTGCACTGCAAAATAAGTGCTAGTGTGTCTTCACCGTCGACAACGCGACTTGCCCCCGAGCATAAGACCGCCCGCCTAGAGCGAACCGGCGGCGCCGGGTGCCATTTCTTTAGGACGGGCTCATAAGGGACCGAGGACGATGCAGGCAACCGACGCTTCGATGAAGATCGCTAGGCTGTCGACCGAGGCCGCCCGTAATTACGCGAGCGCCGCCTTTGCCGCTTATGCCGATTTCACCGCCCAAGGCATGAACATGTGGGCGCAGGCGTTCGCCTCCATGCTGCCCAAGCAGGAGCCCGAGCCGCGCTCGTGGTACCGCCCTCCGGCGCCGGAGGACAAAGCGAGCCGCAGCGCCCCCGCCAACCCCTTCCTCGCCTTCGCCGCGTTCGGCTGGCCCCAGCGCCCCAACGAGATCGGTTTCGGCCCCATGGGCTCTGCGCGCGGCGCGGCAACTATGCCCGGCTCGCCCTTCCATGCCTGGCAGGCCTGGATGCGCATGTGGCCCGTGCAGGGCACCCCGGCCTGCTGGCCCATGGCGTTCATGCTGATGCAGGCGGGCTGGCCGCGCAACGTCGCTTATCCGACCGCGATGGGCAACGTGGCGATGCTCGAGGCCGTCGGTACGGCCACTGAACTCGCGAACCAGACTTATGCGAGCTACCACTCGGACGGCGGGTACGCCTCGTCGCACGTGCTCTACAAGCGGAGCTGAAGCCGCTCCGCCGATGCGGGCGCACTGTCACCAGTGTGCCATCAGTTGAGGCGTGAAGCGCGGCGCGCTGCGATCCCAATGATCGCAAGCTTTTTCCGACCTCCGGAAAAATCGATCCGCAAATCGATCAGTCCATCAAAATGAAAAGGCCAGCACCCGGGTGGGCGCTGGCCTTTGTCACATCAGTCTCGGCCGGTCAGTTCTTCTTGGCCGGAGCCGTGGCCGGGGCGGTGGTCGCCGGAGCCTTCACCGAATCGGCCGGCTTCGTCGCGGCGGCGGCCTTCTTGGCGTCCTTCGCGGCCTGAGCCTTGGTGATGTCCGGCTTCTTGCGGCAGTGCGCCTTCACCTTCGAGCCGTTCTTGCGCACCGACTCGGCGCGCCAGATGCAGTCGGTGAGCTTGCCGCAAGCGGGCTGGTCGAGCCCCTTGCACGCGGATGCCACCTTCGCGGGCTTCGCGGCGGTGGCCGGCGCGGCAGCCGTCGTCTTGGCGGCGGCCGGCGCTGCCTTGGCGGCGGGTGCCGTCGCGGGAGCGGTGGCCGGAGCTGTCGCCGGCGGGTTGGCCTTCTGCGCAAACGCCGCCGGAGCGGCGGCGAGGGAAATACCTGCAAGCGCCATAATGGCGCCCATACGGATCTTAGTGAACATGTTGTTCCTCCGTTCCTTGATCCGGGGCGCTGTATATACCTTCCGCGAGAACGGGATTATCAGCGGAAAGGGAGATGTTCTTATCTTCGGCGCGCATAGACCGCCCTTTCCAGCGCCTTGCATCGCACCTGCCGACACCCCGTCAAGTCGCCTGCACCGAACGTCCGGCACGGGCTCGAGCCTGCTTGCAGCTTCGACCGCGCTGCATATAGTGCGACGCGATTTTCATACCCCGCGCGGCCGGGACGGCCGCACCAGAACCTGAGAAGGCCAGCGCAATGTCCGCCACCAAGCCCGCCGTGAAGAAAGTCGTTCTCGCCTACTCCGGCGGCCTCGACACCTCGATCATTCTGAAGTGGCTGCAGGAGACCTACGGCTGCGAGGTCGTCACGTTCACCGCCGATCTCGGACAGGGCGAGGAGCTCGAACCCGCGCGCGCGAAAGCCGAAATGCTCGGCATCAAACCGCAGAACATCTTCATCGAGGATCTGCGCGAGGAATTCGTTGCCGAGTACGTGTTCCCGATGATCCGCGCCAACGCTCTGTACGAGGGCATCTATCTCCTCGGCACGTCGATCGCGCGCCCGCTGATCGCCAAGAAGCAGATCGAGATCGCACGCAAGACCGGCGCGGACGCCGTGTGTCACGGCGCCACCGGCAAGGGCAACGACCAAGTCCGCTTCGAGCTCGGCTATTACGCGCTCGAGCCGTCGATCAAGATCATCGCGCCGTGGCGCGAGTGGGAGTTCAAGAGCCGCGAGGACCTGATCGCCTTCGCCGAAGCCCACCAGATTCCGGTGGCCAAGGACAAGCGCGGCGAGGCGCCCTTCTCCGTCGACGCCAACCTGCTGCACTCGTCCTCCGAGGGCAAAGTGCTCGAGGACCCCAATGTCGAGCCGCCGCCGTACGTGTTCATGCGCACGATCGCGCCCGAGGATGCGCCCGACAAGCCCACCATCATCACGCTCGGCTTCGAAAAGGGCGATGCGGTTTCGCTCGACGGCAAGAAGATGAGCCCGGCGACGCTGCTCGCGGCCTTGAACGACCTCGGCCGCGACAATGGCATCGGCCGTGTCGATCTGGTCGAGAACCGCTTCGTCGGCATGAAGTCGCGCGGCGTCTACGAAACGCCCGGCGGCACCATTCTTCTCGCCGCCCACCGTGCCATCGAGAGCCTCACGCTCGACCGCGGCGCCGCGCATCTGAAGGATGATCTGATGCCGCGTTACGCTGAGCTCATCTACAATGGCTTCTGGTTCAGCCCCGAGCGCGAGATGTTGCAGGCCCTGATCGACAAGAGCCAGGAGCACGTCGAGGGCGAGGTGCGCCTCAAGCTCTACAAGGGCAACGTCATCGTCATCGGACGCAAGAGCGCCAAGTCGCTCTACTCGATGAACCTCGTGACGTTCGAGGACGACCGCGGCGCCTACGACCAGAAGGACGCCCAGGGCTTCATCCGCCTCAATGCCCTGCGCCTCAGGACGCTCGGGCAGCGCGACCGGAGCTGAGCCACCTCTGGCGGGAGACCAATCAAGCCATGCTCACCCAGCGGGAAAAAGCGGTCGTCTCATACTACCTCGCGACACGCGCGACACCGCGGAAATTCCTCTGGGATCTCTCGCCCTATCTACTGCCGCCGATTGTCTTCGGCGGTTACGGACTCTGGAAAACAGATTTCACCGCGATGGCCTTTGCCTTCGCGGTGCTTCTGTTCCTGGCGCTCTGGTATCTTGTCGTGCAAGCGCGAATGTCGGTGCCGTTCTACACCGCGCTCGCCAAATACGAGCACGCCGTGCGTGCCCTCGAGAAGCCGACCGTCCCCGATCCGTGATGATGTGCGCGGCGCATCACAGCCCGAACAGGCTGCTCAAGAGGCTCGGCGGCGGCGGCGGCGGCTTGTAGGGCGTCATGGCGGACGCGATCTCGGTGTAGAGCTTGCCCGTCCATGCCGGACCGCGTTCCAGCGTCGGCGCCGCCTTGCTCCGGAGATCAGTCGGCGCGATCACGACCGCGACGTTCTTCAAACCCACTTCGTTGGCGAGCACGAACAGCTCTTCCGCGTTCTGGTCACCGACCGCGAGACACCCCGCCGACAGATTCTTGCCGTGGATCATGATGTCGCCGCCGAGATCCTTGCGGCCATCCTGCTTCGCCATCTCGCGATCGAAGGCGTTCGGGTAGCTGACGCGCATCGACAAGTGATAGGCGCTGTTGGGGTTGAGATACGAAATGCGATAGACGCCCTCGGGCACCTGCTTGTCGCCGCGAACGAGCTTCGGTCCGGTCTTGCCGCTGGCGCCGAGCACCTTGTAGCGATGCACGAACTGCCACGTACCGGGCATCGACCTGGCGTAGACTTCGAGCGCGCGCTCATCCTTGATGGCGACGTAGGCGAGCTCCATCGGCGGCCACTGCACTTTGGCTTCCTGGAACTTCGACTGCACGCGCTTCAGCGCGACCGGCGCGATCTCCGCGAGACGGCCCTTCAACGGGTAATTCCGCTTCACCGCCTGCGCAACGGAAGCCGGCAGTGACGCGATCTTGCGCGCAGTCGCGGCGGCGAGCGCCTTGACTTCGGTGGACCACGGCGGCGGTGGCTCCTCGAGGACCTCGGCGGCTTCCCACGGCATCACCAGCGTTCCAACCTCGGGTGAAACGAACGCGAAGCGATCGTGCAGTCCCGTGACCGGTTCACGCGGGGTGCCAGCGGCGGTGAAGTACAGCGGCAAGCGGCGGGCGTCCGGTGGCGCCGGGAAATCGGCGAGCGATGGCCGCAGAGCGTCTGGCCTTCGCAAATCGACGACAGGCACCTCGAGCGGAGTCGAGCCATCGACGCCACTACGCGCGACGACGAGCGCCAGCACGGCACCCATGCTCGCCGAAAAGGCAATTGCTGCAATCGCAAAACGCCTGCGCGCGTTCATTCCCTGCCCTTCTCGAACGGAGCCAATCTGGCCCGCGCAGAGCATGACTGATTCGCGGCAAATCAAGGACCATCTCAGTCAAATTATGTTGGCTTAGCAACAAGTTCCTGCCGCGCACGTGGGCGGAAAAATGCTCCGAAGGAGTCTATGGGCGCGCCGGCGGCGCCAGAGGGCAAGCGGCTCCTTCTCCGCATCCATACTTGACTTGCAACGTCGCGCCCCCAACTTCGCCCGTGTAGACGGAACGGGAGCCCGAGAGTGATTGATTCGATCGTGACGATTTTCGCAGATCCAGCCGCCTGGGTCGCGCTCGCCACCCTGATTGCGATGGAGGTGGTTCTCGGAATCGACAACCTCATTTTCATTGCGATTTTAACCAACAAGCTCCCCGAGCATCAGCGCGAACGGGCTCGGCGCATCGGCATCGGCGGCGCGCTGATCTTGCGCCTGCTACTGCTCGGCACGATCGCAACGATCATCAAGCTCACCACGCCTGTCTTCACCATCCTCGGCCAGCCCTTCTCGTGGCGTGACATCATTCTCATCGCCGGCGGCCTGTTCCTCGTCTGGAAGGCGACGAAAGAGATCCATCACAAGGTCGATCCGACGCCGAACCACGACGTCTTCGACACCGCCCAGCCGACGCTCGGCTTTACCGCCGCCATCGGCCAGATCCTGCTGCTCGATCTCGTGTTCTCCGTCGACAGCATCATCACCGCGGTCGGCATGACCCCTCACATTCCGATCATGGTGATCGCTGTACTCGTGACAGTTGCCGTGATGCTCGTCGCCGCCACGCCGCTCGCGAACTTCGTCAACGCCAACCCGACCATCGTCATGCTGGCGCTGGCATTCCTGCTGATGATCGGCACCGTGCTGATCGCCGAGGGCTTTGGCGCACACGTGCCCAAGGGCTATGTCTACGCGGCCATGGCGTTCTCCGCCGTCGTCGAGCTGCTCAACATGCTGGCGCGAAGGCGGGCCGGCGGAAAAGGCTGAGGCAACAGCGATCAATTCATGAAACGGCGGGTACGAAAGCCCGCCGTTTCGTTTTCCGCACATGGCCAAGCGACAGCGTGGCGATGCCTACACGGGCTGATTGCAATCCATCGACGATCGATCGAAGCGGCGACAGGCTAGCGAACAACGAGTTCGGGCGTTACGACGACCAGACTGCCTCGGCCGGAGCCGGCGTCGCACCCCTCGCCAGCTCGCGATGTGGCAGATCGCAAAGGCCGCCGCCGAGATTCTGGTGGTGCCAGAGTTGCGTCGCCAGCACGCTCGCCAAGCCCATGCTGTTGAAGAAGTGCCAGGGCCGCAGCCCGCCCATGCGCGCGGTGGCGTAGAAGCGGCGCACCTTCGTAACGTCGAAATATCCCGTCTTCCGCAGCGCCTCCTCGCTCAGCAACTGCGCCACGTAGGGCGGCGCGTTGTCGATGAAGCTCTCGGCGAACGGCGCGCGGAACATCGCCTTGGGGCGCAGCGCGATCTCGTGAGGCAGCCAGCGCGCCGCCGTCTTGCGCAACAGGTATTTGTCCATACGCAGCCCGCGCAGCTTCCAGCGCGGAGCGAGGCGCGACGTCAATGCGATGACGTTCTCGTCGAGGAAGGGATAGCGGGTCTCGACACTGTTGGCCATCGCCACGCGGTCGCCCTTGTGGTTCAGCAGCAGCCCGGGCAGCATCACTTTGTAGCCGAGATAGAGCGACTGGTTCAGCGGGTGCCACCGCCGGATCCGCTCGGTGTCGAGTTCGAGATCGCCATATGCGCTGGCACCGCCGAGCCGATCGAACATCTCGCGGCTGTAGAACTTGTGCCGCGACGTGCCGACCAGATGATAGAGCTCGGTCTGCGCCTGCTTGCCGGCCGTCGTCGCGTCACGTGCCGCCAGCTCCGCGAACGAAACCACGGGCGTCACGATCTTGCGCAGCGCGCGGCTGAGCATGTGTCCGGGCAGCCGGCTGCCGAGGCCAAGCGTCTGCACGAACCGCTGCGTCTTGAACCAGACGTAACCGGCCAGCGCCTCGTCGGAACCTTCGCCCGTGAGCGCCACCTTGTAGCCGTTGTCGTGCACCGCGCGCGACAGCGCATGCAGCGCGGCGCATGCCGTGTCGATGACCGGGCAATCGGCCGCCGAGACGAGATCGGGATAGACCTGCGAGATGAGTTTGGGTCCCGCCTCGACGACATGCGGAATGGTGCCGATATGGCGTGACGCCATCATCGCCTTGCTGCTCTCGTCGAGCGACTTGTTCGGAACCTTGACGGTGAAACTTGGAATCGGGCGACCGAGCACGCTCGTCGCCTGCGCCATGACCGCCGCGGAATCGATGCCGCCCGAGAGATAGCCGACGACCGGCACGTCTGCGCGCAGCCGCACCTCGACCGCACGCCGGAACGTCGCCTCGAACTCTTCGACCAGACGCGCCTCGTCGTTCGGATCGTCCTCCTCGCCCCAATCGGGAAACTCGAGATCCCAGTAGCGCCGCTCGGCGATGCTGGCGGCCCTGCCACCCGGTTGCAGCTCGATGGTCAGCATGTGCCCGGGCAGAACCGACTGGATGCCGGCGTACATGGTCCGCCGCCGCGGCATGGCGAAGAACGTGAAGATGTTGTCGATACCGAGCGGATCGACCTCCACGGGCACCTCGCCAGACGCGATCAGCGCCTTGATCTCGGAGCCGAAGTAAAGCGTATCGCCGCGCCGCGCGACGTGCAGCGGGCAGATGCCCGTACGGTCACGCGCGAGGATCAGGCGCCGGCGCGCGATGTCGAACAGCGCGAACGCGAATTGCCCGCGCATGTGCTCGATGAAGTCGTCGCCGTGCTGCTCATAGAGATGGACGATGATCTCGGTGTCGGTATGCGTGCGGAACCGGTGGCCCTGGGCCTCGAGCCGCGCGCGCTGCTCGGGAAAATCGAACAGCTCTCCGTTGAAGATCACCGCGACGGTGCGTTCCTCGTTGAAGATCGGCTGCTGGCCGTCGGCGAGCCCGACGATGCTCAACCGGCGATGAGCGATGGCAATGCCCCGGCTTTCGAACCAGCCATTCTCGTCCGGGCCGCGGTGGCGGATGGCATCGGCCATGCGCTCGACGGTCGCCCGGTCAGGCGCCCTTTCGCCACGCAGATCGATGGCACCCGCGAATCCGCACATTTATCGCGCTCCCGTGGCTCGAGCGCCGCACCCGGGCCGCTCTGGTCTCGCCAAGTCCCGGCCTCTCGGTTTCTGCCGCCAGCCGCTCCGCCAGGGTGGCCGTTTGGCTGCACCCCTGATACTTCGTCGCGGCGGAGATGTTCGCGCCACGGACCACACGATATAAGTGCCCTGCGACCACCGAGCAACGCTGATGGACCCCGCATGACCAGAGCCAGCCTGAACAAGACCTTGCGGAAAGCCTACGTGGTGCTGGTCTTGGTTCTCATAATATCGCTCGCGGCGCGCCTTTCCGGCCATATTCCGCTGATCGCGGGCACCTCCATCGAGGCGGTCGCGCGCGACGTCTACGAGTACCTGAAGGACATGGCCCTCGTGCTGGTCACCGTGATCGCGGCCTACCTCGCGAACGTGTTCCAGAAGCGCTCGAATTTCGTCGAGTCCCTCGAGCAGGAATGGCGCGGCATCGTCCGCACCAAATCCGCCCTGTTCTCCTACTGCGAGAAGCCCTACCCCTCGACCGACGACTATATCGCCGCCTACTGCCGCATCTCCGAGACGATCGACAACATGCGCATCGTCTACAAGAACGCCGGCGAGACGGACAAGCTGATCGGCCTTTACCCCTATGCGCCGCTGCACGACATGCGCCGCGCGCTGCAATCGATCGACCCGCGTGCCCGGCCCAACACGACAGCGGACGAACGCCGGCTGGTGCAGGACGCGATCCTGCAATCGTTTTTTGCACTGCGGGAGAGTTTTCTCGAGGAGCTGGACCTGGACGAGCCGCGCCATCCGCTGCTGATCTCCGGCGGACGGCGCCTCAAGACGCCAGGCTCCGCGCGCCGTGCCAGCGCCGAGCAGGACCGCCAGCGGGCGCGGCTCGATGGCAAGATGCCGCCGCGGCCGGATGTCGATGCGCTGCTGGAGCGGCTCTACGATCAGGAGAAGGTGGCGGACGCAGCCCGCGTCGACCGCGCCACGACGCCGCCATCGGCACCCACCACGCCGCCGCGCGCCTGACGCTCGAGTGCTATCGACTTTTTTGGAAGCGCTCCGCGCATTCATTGAAGGCGTGGTTCGCAACTTGGCCACTCAGGCCCGCGCGCGGGTCGCGGGAGAGGTGTAAACCGCCGCGCTGCGCGCCGTTGGCCGTTGGCTCGCCGCAATGCGGGAGCGGTCCAGGGCCTGGAATGCGAGGTTGATGCGCCGCACGGTCACCGCCAGGTAGTCTCTCACCTCGGCCGGTAGGATCGCCGTCGCGTAGCGATCAGGGTGATAAACCTTCGCCAGCTCGTGATACGCCTTGCGAACCTCCTCCTCCGTCGCATCGGCCGTGACGCCGAGGATCTGATGCGGGTCGAACGCCTCGCCGCGCGTGCCGGTGCGGAGCTGTTGCGCGTTCGGCGCGTTGACCAGCTTGATCGCGCGAATGGTCGTCTTCGCGATAAGGCTCGCCTCGCCGCCGTACTCCTGGAACTCGAGGAAGGGCGTGGGCCCGTTCAACACCTCGTAGACGGGCCGGCTGGCGGAGATGAGGAAGCGGCCCTTCAGCACCGAACCGTCGTCCAGCGACACCTCGGCTGGCACGCCGACCTGCTGGGCCTGGGCCATATTGTCTACGCGGTTGCGCTCGAACATGTGCGGATGCCTCGCTTGCTGTGCCGGGGCGGGACACCCGCCTGGACCTCACCGCAAGGGAGCAAGAAGCGTGCAAGCGGGCGCGTGAGCCTGAATAGAGGCGGGCGGCGATCATCAGCAAAGCTGAAGACGCCGCTCCAAAGGCAGCGGCGCCCTCGACGTCTCGACATAAACCGGGACGGGCGTCAGAACCGCTTGAGCAGGCGCTCGATGTAGTCGAGTTCCTCGGGCGGCCGGGTCTGCTGGCCGAACCGGCGGCGCAGCTCCTCCAGAATTTCGCGCGCCTTCTGCCGGTCGATCTCGTCCGGCACCTTCACCGACGTGCCGAGATCGGGGCCTTGCGAGCGCTGCGGGCGCCCGAGCGGGTCGCGCGGGGAATCCCCGTTGCGGCCGTAGCGCTGGGGCATATTCTGCAGCATCTCCTGCGCCATCTGCTGGGCGCCCTGGCGCAACTGGTCCAGCGCGCGCCCCTGTTCCTCGGTGGCGCCTTCGAGATCACCCTGCTGCAGTGAGCGTTCGGCGTCGCGCATCGCCTCTCCTGCGCGATCGAGCTGGTCGGACTTGCCGAGGCCAAGCTCGTCGAGCTGCCGCTGAAGCTCGTCGAGCTGATCGCGAAGTTCCTGCTGGCGCGAGCCGAGACCGCCCTGATCCGATTGACCGCGACCACGCTGCCCCTGCTGGCCCTCGCCCTGCTCGCCCCTCTGGCCCTGCTGTCCTTGCTGCTGCTGGCCGCGCTGACCCTGGCGGCCTTGCTGCTGCCCGCGCGGTCCCCGCTGACCGCGGTTGTCGTTCTCCTTGCGCATTTCGCCGAACGTGTCGTCCATGAGCTGCTGCTGCTTGCCGATCATGTTTCCGAGCTGATCCATCTTCTGCATCATCTCGCGGCTGCGCTGGTTCTGCGCCTCCGATTGCTGTGCCGACTGCATGCGGTCGAGCAGGTCGCGCAGCTCGCTCAACATCTGCTGGGCCTGCTCGCGCGAGCCGTTCTTCGCCATCTCCTCGATGTTCTTCATCATGCGGTCGAGGTCTTGCGACGACAGCATCTGCTGGTTGGGATCCTGCCCATCGGGCATCTCGTCGGGACGCTGCTCGTTGCGCTCGGCGAGTTCGCGCATGAAATCGTTCAGCGCCTCGCGGAGCTCCTGCATGGCCTCCGCGATCTCCTTCTCGGATGCACCTTCCTCTAGGGCCTTCGACAGCTTGTCCTGCGCCTCGCGCAGCCGCCGCTCGGCCGCTGAAAGATCGCCGTCCTCGAGCCGCACGGCGATGTGCCAGAGCTGCTCGACGGCGCTGTTGCGGATCTCGCGCGAGGCGGAACGGCGCAGGCGATGGTAGACCGAGCGCAAGCCGAGATACGCCTGCACATCGTCGATGAAGCCCTCGGGCTCCAGCGTCAGCGCCCCGATGGCGGTCAACACGCGGCCGCGGTTGCGCGGATCGTCGGAGAGCTTGCGCCTTTGCTCGATGATGGCGCGGGCGATGGGGTTGGTGAAACGCCGCTGCGGCAGCTCGATGACGATCGGCTCGCTCTGCCCCACCTGCCCGGCGACGTCGGTCGCCTCCAGCGTCAACTGGACCTTGAGCCCGGCCCACGGATGGTTGCCGAGTTCGAGGTGCGAAAAGGCTTCCGCGCTCGTCGCCCCGGCGCGCGGTAGGCGCAATTGCATGACGGGCGGGCGCTCGTGCGGCGGACGCGGACCGGTGAGCGGCTCCTCGCCGAGCAGCCCCGCGGTATCGCGCGGGTCGGCCGATCCGGTCTGGCCACCGGGGGCGCGCAACTTGGCGACCTTGGCGACCGCGGATGCGACGCCGTAATCATCGGAAACCTTGTAGTTCAGCTTGAGCGAGCCACGGGCCGAGCGCTCCGGCGGGCCGGTCAAAGCGATCTGCGGCAGCTCGTCGGGCGTCACGCCGAATGTCCAGGCGGCCATATCCGCGCCCAGCGCCTGCACGCGAATGCGCGCCGAACGCTCGAGCACATAGCGCAGCTCGACGACGGGGCTGCGATCCCCCGCCGACGCGGCCGCCGAACCCGCCGAATGCTCGGCCGTTATACGCAGCGGCTTCTCGTGCCCATCTATCTGCACCTCGAGCGAGGGCTCGAGACGGCGCGCGCCACTCGAGCGCACCGTCAGCACGCTGCCCACCGGGGCCTCGATCACGCCGGTCGACGAGGGCAGCGGTCCGGCCGAGGGATCACGGGCACCGTCGGCCAGCATCACCGGCGGCTTGCCCGTGTAGACAGGCGGCGTCACCCAGGCGTCGAGCCGGGCGGCAGCGAGCAGGCGCGCGTCGGCAAAGCGGAATGCGTCGCCGAGGCCGTCCTTGAACCCGCTCCCGATCAGGGTGCCGGCCATCGCCAGCAGCAGCACCAGCAGGGCGCGGACGGCAAACGGATCGAAGCGATGCGTGCGAGGCGCCGGGTGCCCGACCTCCAGGCTCTCCATGCGCCGCGCCAGACGCTCGCGATGCGCACGCCAAATGGTAAGCGCAGCGGTATCCTTCTCGTCGACGGTCAGCGTGTCCTCGTAGGACGACGCGGGCCGATGCGGCACACCCGAAACCCTCTCGATCCGCCGCAGCGCCTCGTCACGCGAGGGTGACGGCGTGCGCGCCGCAAACACGATAGAGGCGAGCAGCGCGACCGCGAACAGGCCGAGTCCCGCCCAATGCGCAGGGTCGGACAGTGAGGACCAGACTCCGGCCAGCGAGACGAGCACGAACAGCCCCACCACTCCGGCAACGAGCCAGAGCCGCGGCCACAGGCGCTCGAACAGCATGACGAGGCTGCTCAAGTGAACCTTGCGCTCGAACGCGCGCTCCAGCTCGGCGCGGGCGGTCGATGGGGGAGGAGTGGGTTGATCCATGCCGCAAATCTAGCACGGGCCGGACGCGGCGCACCTTCAATCACATGCGCGCCGGGTGCGGATCAGGCTATCCGCGACGGTGGTGAATCAACGCCGGACACTGCTCGAAGAAAGCAAAAATAACCGTTCGTCTTCATTGGCTTAAATAGCGCGCCCGTGCCGTGCGCCTCACTCTTGAAGCCAGTCCGGGACGCGATCAAGACCGATTAAATCTTCGTAATCCGGCCGCGCCCGCACGACCGCGTAGCGATCTCCGTTGACCAGCACCTCCGGCACCAGCAGGCGCGAGTTGTAGGTCGACGACATCACTGCTCCGTAGGCGCCCGCCGTCATGACGGCCATCAGATCGCCCGCGCGAAACGGCGGCAGCACGCGCTCGAGCGCGAGATAGTCTCCCGTCTCGCACACCGGGCCGACGACATCCTGCATCACCGGCGCCAGCTCGCCGCGCGCTTCCTCGACCGGCCAGATTTCGTGATACGCCTCGTAGAGCGTCGGCCGGATGAGATCGTTCATCGCCGCATCGACGATGGTGAAGGTGCGGTCGGCGCCTTCCTTGACGAAGATCGTGCGCGCAACCAGCACGCCGGCATTGCCGACGATCATGCGGCCGGGCTCGAGGATCAGCTTGAGCCCGAGGTCGCCCAACTCATCCATGACGACACGGGCATAATCGTCCGGGTGCGGGGGCACGTCGCTCTGTCCGCGATAGGGCACACCGAGCCCGCCGCCGAGATCCAGATGGCTAATGTGGTGGCCGTCGGCGCGAAGCGTCTGCACGAGGTCGCGCATCAGGCGGAAGGCATCGCGGAACGGCTTCAGATCGGTGATCTGGCTGCCGATGTGCATGTGGATGCCGCTCGCCTCGATGCCCGGGAGCGTGCGCGCCTCGGCATAGAGCGCCGCGGCGTCGGCGAACGGGATGCCGAACTTGTTCTCGGACTTGCCCGTCGAGATCTTGGCGTGGGTCTTGGCGTCGACGTCGGGATTGACCCGGAGGGCCACGCGTGCGGTCAGCCCCATCTCACTCGCCACGGAGCTGAGCGCGAGAAGCTCGGGCTCACTCTCGACGTTGAAGCCGTAGATGCCTTCGCGCAGCGCATAGGCCATCTCGTCGCGCGTCTTGCCGACGCCCGCGAAAATGATCTTGTCGGCGGGCACCCCGGCGGCGCGCGCGCGGCGCAGCTCGCCCTCCGACACAACATCCATGCCGGCGCCGAGCCGGGCCATGGTGGCGAGCACGGCCTGATTGGAATTGGCCTTCACCGCGAAGCAGATCAGCGCGTTCTGGCCGGAGAAGGCCTCCGACAGGACCTTGTAGTGCCGTTGCAGCGTCGCGGTCGAATAGCAGTAGAAGGGCGTGCCCACTTCGGCGGCGAGGCGCGCGAGCGAGACGTTCTCGGCGTGCAGGACGCCATCGCGGTACTGGAAATGATGCATGTCGAAGGCGCCCCGGCAGGATGTGGAGCGCCTTCTAACTCATAACAGCGCGGGCGGGAAACCGTTATTCGACAGGGCCTCCCGGAGCTCGCCTCGTCACGCGGCGGTTGCCAACCGCCCCGCGATGAAACGATGCTCCTGCGTCCTGCCGCCGAAACCGTAGGCGGCCGCCGGAACTGCATCGACGAGCGCGTAGCTCTCCTCGTGCACCCCGCCGAGCAGTTGGCTCATGCCGGCGAAGACAGCGGCGATATAGGCCTCGATTTCGTCCTTGGTGTTGGTCGCCTCGGTCACCTTGATGTCCAGCCAATAGCTCGCGACGCCCGCGGCGGCGATGGACTGGCCGCCCGCGAACCAGTGTTCGGGCGCGACATAGGACACGGCGACGGCGGTCACGGCAGGGTCCTTCCCGAGATGCTCCGTCGTGAGCCGCGCGATGGCGCTTGCGATCCTGGCCGAGAGCGCAGCGTCCGGGCCGCCAGATACGATGACGTTGATGAAGGGCATGGGTGTCTCCTCGTTGCTTGCCGAGCCGGACGTTGCCCCAACCAAAAATACAAGAAAATCGAATTTTTCAGCATTTATCGTGCTACGAAACAAAACTATGAACCTGATCGACCCGGAGCTGCTCCGCACGCTCGTGACGTTCGCCGATACCGGCTCGCTGGCGCGTACCGCCCGCGTGGTCGGACGCTCACCCTCCGCCGTGACGGCACAAATGCAGCGGCTGGAGGAGGTCGTCGGCGAGCGGCTTCTGCGGCCTGAGGGACGCCGTCGGCTGCTGACGGTCGCCGGCGAGGAGTTCGTCGTTCATGCCCGCCGGGTGCTCGATGCGCACCGCGACGCCTGGGTGAGCCTCGCCGGGGCACGCGCCCAC
>OEIV010000210.1_pt1 | contig 36895 bp, 31 predicted proteins | sample 1539231 | NCBI WGS metagenome assembly OEIV01 (sample SAMN03794762, study PRJEB22550) | activated sludge metagenome | feature: wastewater treatment plant; material: activated sludge; isolation source: Wastewater treatment plant of a petroleum refinery complex | place: Argentina: Buenos Aires ... | reverse complement strand
CATTGCTTATTGTGGATGAAAAATCTTCTTCAACTTCTTCGGCAGGCGAGTGTAATCTGTTTCCGTAAGTTGATTCCATTATCAGCACATCAAGATCACGCAAAACATCCGGTGATTTTATTACAGGAGAATCAGGCCTTCCAATATCTCCACTGAATCCTAAACTAATTTTTTTATTTCCCGATTCTTCTATTTCTAAATGTACTCCGGCAGAACCAAGAATATGTCCCGCATCTCTGAATGTAAAACGAATTCCAGGAAACAAATCAATTGTTCGATCGTACTGAACACCAACAAATTGCTGCATTGCTTTTTCAACATCTTCTAATGTGTAAAGCGGATCTATTGGATTTTCATTCTTTTTCTTGCGTTTTTTATTTACAAATTGAATATCTTTTTCTTGCAGATGTGCAGAATCACGAAGCATAATCTGACAAAGGTCTACTGTTGCAGAAGTTGCATAAATCAATCCATCAAATCCTTTGCTAACAAGATTTGGAATGTTTCCGCTATGATCAATATGGGCGTGAGATAAGATTAATGCATCAATCTCAGCAGGATTAAATTTAAAGTTTTTATTCTTCTCGTAAGTTTCGCTTCTTCTTCCCTGAAATAATCCACATTCAAGTAAAATCTTTTTGCCATTGATGTGAAGTAAGTGCTGTGAACCTGTAACGGTTCTTGCGCCGCCTATAAATTCTATTTGCAATTTGTGCTCCTTAAAGTATTACCAAGTTATTGCTTCTTATAAACTCAGTTTTACTATTTGTATGATTAAAGTCGGTTATCAGTTTATAAACTAATGGGGTTTTTTCCTTTAACATTTCAATTACTTCTGGATGTAAATTCGATTTATTAAAAGGAACCTGTTTAACATATTCCTGAATAATCCCTGCTGTGCGACCGTATTTATATTCGTATGTAAAATTACCAAGTGAGTCTAGTTTAACGTTTTTATTCTGAACATTTGGAACCGAAATATAAAATTCACTTTTGCTCAATTCATTATTGCCAGACAGATTATTCTTTCCAAGATATTCATACAATTCCTTGGCAGTGTTTACGGCTGGATCAATCAACGTTATTTCTTTATGCATAAATTTTCTGTAAACATAAATACCATCTTCTTTTAAGTTGTATAGTTCTTCAAGCTTTTGAGCAAATAAGTTTTTGTAGAATGGATAGTGTGTGCAGCCCAATATTATTACTTTAAGTGGATTTGCGGTTTTGGATTTTTTTATTTGCTCCAGCAGAGATACAACATTATAATAAATATAATTTTCAATAGAATTGATTTGTATTTCAGTTGGATTGTTTTTTTCACCAGAATATAGAATTCGATTTTTGCTCCAATCAAAATTATAACGATTCAAAATACTCAAATCGATTTTGGCATCCTTCGATGTTAAAGATGGTCCTTTATATTCTTTTCTTATTTTATTTGCCCTTGTGTCGATATAGTCTATAACTCCATCAATGGCACCCGCTAATCCAATTCCAGCTTGCTGAAATGTCTGAATTTCTCCTTTATAATTAAGATCAGAATGATATTTAATTATTGTATTCAGATATCCATTTGATAAAACCGTGCCCTCTGTTGCCATTACTCCGATACTGCAATTTTCATTGTTCGATAATTTTTCAAAAGCTCCCTTAACTCCGGCATTAATTACTCCGATTACTTTAATATCTAGCTTTGCTTTTTTTAAAAATGACTCTATATCATCCATCCCGTAAGCAGTTGCGGTATTGCATGCAATTACAATTGCTTTAACCGGAGATTTATCGATTTTAAATTCTTTATCACCAGAGGATTGATAATATTTATTACTAAGTAGAAACTGAACATCCTTTAGAATGTGTTCTTTTAAAACATCTGTTTTATTTAGTGAGGGGTAATTACCGTACGGCATATTTGCCTGATCTGCGAGATAAACAAAACACTCCTTTTCAAAATCCAAAATTCCGTCTGGATTAATGCCTTTGGTTTGATTATTAAACCCATCATAATTTACGATTGCATCCATCACAGTCAATCCGCCGGTACCAGAATCAAATATTCCGATTGGGAGCTTCTTATTTTTTACAGGATAGTTTTTAACATCAACATAATAAAAACTGGAGGTGTCTAAAAGGATTGCTTCATCAAGATTATTCTTTGATGTGTGTGGTTCTGGATTGCAATAATAGAGATTAAAAGCTAAAAATAAATAAACTAAGTGCGGTCTGAGAAGTAATGATTTCTTTTGATTCATATTTTTTCACTTTTTATAAAACTGTCTCTAATACGTGTGGTCAATTTATAAAAAATTGATATTAACAAAACCTCGCCGCCATTTTTCTTATTGTTGTTGAGTTGCGAATAGTTGTTTCCATTCCCAGCACTTTTTCCAAAGTTTTTCCAGTAATTCCGGAATCGCGGAAATTTTTTCTACAAAGCCAATACAATTCTGTTTTGTTAAAATGAAATTCATTCGCCACATCTGATAATTCTGATACTTTTTTCTGAGAATCTTTATTCGGTTGGTTGTCCAGAAAACCTATGTACAGATAATTTTGTCTGTTGGCTAAATCCGATTCTTTAAACGGTTTGTGCTCAGAAATCTCTTTTAATTCTTCTGTTGATCTGATGAATGTTGCAACTTTGTAACCAAGAGATTTTTCCAACTCTGTTTCTATTTTCCTTTTAATAGTATCCATAGATTTGGATTTTGTTTCAAACACAACATTTCCGCTTGCAATAAACGTTTCAACACTTTCAAATCCCATTTTTTCAAAAAGTTTTTTTAGATGATCCATTTTAACGGTATGCCCGCCAACGTTTATTGCTTTAAGAAATGCGATATATTCAGTCATAATTAAATTTAAATTGTTTTCGCATTAAAATAGTCGAACACTGTAAAATTAAAAACCATTCACTAAAATGTTCTTTATATACAGCTCACAATTCGTATTTTAGCACAACTATTTAATTAACTTTTGGGATTACTTATGAAATACATTCTAATATTTTTCATCTCTGCGGCTTCGTTGTTTGGACAAGTAAAAGCAGATGATGTAAAATCGTTTACTCTAAAGAACGGAATGAAGATTTTTGTTCTTGAAGACAGTTCAATTCCAAACGCAAATATGTACTTTTTTTATAAAGTTGGATCTCGCAACGAACACATTGGAATTACCGGCATATCGCATTTTTTTGAACACATGATGTTTAACGGGGCAAAGAAATACGGACCAAAGGAATTTGATCGCGTTATGGAAGCAAATGGCGGATCAAACAACGCATACACTTCTGAGAACATTACTGCTTATACTGATTGGTTTCCATCAAGCTCTATCGAAACAATGTTTGATCTTGAAGCTGATAGAATTGCTCACTTAAACTTCGATCCCAAAATGATTGAAAGTGAACGTGGTGTAATTCTTTCTGAAAGAAGTACGGGATTAGAAAATAATCCTTTAGAACAATTGTGGCAGGAAACTCAAGCCACCGCCTTTATCGCTCACTCTTATCAGTGGCCTGTAATTGGATGGGAATCTGATATTAAAAACTGGACAAAAGAAGATTTAGAAAATTATTTTCACACTTACTACGCCCCAAATAATTGTGTTCTTGTAATTAGCGGTGATGTTAAATTTAATGAAGTTAAAAAGCTGGCTGAAAAATATTTCGAACCGATTTCTGCTGGTCCAAAACCAAGATCAGTTCACACTATTGAGCCAGAACAAACTGGAGAGAAAAGACTTTTTGTAAAACGAGATGTTCCCACGCCTTATATAATGATAACTTATCATGTTCCGCAATCAGGAAGCGAGGACTATTATGCCCTTGATCTTTTAAACTCAATGTTATCAGAAGGTGAATCATCGAGACTTTATAATTCTATTGTCGATAATCAACAGCTGGCTTTAGAGGTTGGCAGCATGTATCCGGAAGCATTTGATCCAACATTATTTTACTTTTATGGAATTGCTAATGATGGGGTTACTGCGGCACAATTGGAAAAAGCTATTCTGGATGAAGTAGATAAAATTATTAAAGATGGAATAAATGAAAACGAGTTACAAAAAGTTAAAAACCAAAAGTTAATGGGATTTTACAGGACAACTGAAACAATAAATGGAATGTCTAATACGATAGGAACTTACGAATTGTTTTTTGGCGATTACAAAAAAATGTTTTCTGCTCCGGAGGATTATAAAAAAGTAACTGCTGAAGAAATTAAAAATGTTGCAACCAAATATTTTACCAAACAAAACAGAACTGTTGGGATCTTGAACACGGAGGAAGCACAATGAAAAAGTATTTATCAACAATATTATTAAGCATTGTTTTTGTCTCAGTAACTTGCGCACAATTCAAACTTCCAGAGTACGAAGTTGTTACGCTTGATAATGGTTTAACAATTTATGTAATGGAAAAGAAAGATGTTCCAGTAATTTCTTTTTCAGCAGTATTTGATGCGGGTGCAATTAAAGATGGAGCACAAAATGGTTTGGCTTCGTTCACTGCCGAAGCTTTAAAATTCGGGACTAAAAATTATAATAAAACACAGATCGATTCGATTTTCAATTTCTACGGCAGCAGTTTAAATACTTATGCACGGCTCGATTATTCTGGATTATACACTCAGTTTATGAAAGATGATTTAGAAAAACTTCTTCCTATAATAAAAGATGTAATAACGACCCCGACTTTTCCTGAAACTGAAATAGTAAAAAGAAAACAAAGATGGGTAGCAGAATTAGATCAGGCAAAAGAAAGTCCACGACAAGTAATTGGTGCTTACTATAATAAATTTTTGTTCGAGGACTCGCCTTATGGAAATCCTGTTGATGGAACTAAAAAATCAATTGAACAAATAGATGGGAAAGCAATAACTTCTTTTTATTTGGAAAATATAAGAACTGAAAATTGTGCTTTTGCTGTTGTTGGTGATTTTGATTCCAATAAAATGAAATCTGAATTAACGAAACATTTTGCAGACTGGAGAATTAACTCGCCAAGACTTATAAGCGATTTAAGAAACAACAACAAACAATTAACCGAACCTACCATTTACCTTATCAACAAAGACAACGCAACCGAAACTACTTTTATGATTGGCGGGTTTGGAGTTCCTATGAGCAACAAGGATCAAATTCAAATTGATGTTATCAATACAATTCTTGGCGGAAGATTTACAAGCTGGTTAAATGATGAATTAAGAGTTAACGCCGGCTATACTTATGGTGCAAGAAGCAGATTTGCTTCATACAAAACGGCAGGAACATTTTACATCAGCACATTTACAGCAACAAAAAACACAAAGCCTGCTATTGATCTTGCAATTAAAACTTACAATAGACTTTTTGAAAAAGGAATTGACGAAGCAACATTAAAATCCGCAAAGAACTATGTTAAGGGCCAGTTTCCCCCAGGATATGAAACTGCAGGTTCGCTTGCCGGATTCTTGACTCAAAAATTTATTTATGGATTAGAAGATTCATAAATAAATGATTTTGAAAAAACTGTTGATGGAATGACTGTTGAAAGTGCGAATGAAATTATCAAAAAATATTATCCAAAAGATAATTTGCAATTTGTGTTGATTGGAAAAGCTGATGACATTCGTGACATTGCAAAAAAATATGGAAGGGTGATTGAGAAAAATATTAGTGAGGATGGGTTTTAAAGAATTTAGAATTAAGAAGGTAGTATTAAAGCACGAGAGAATATTTCTTTCGTGCTTTTTTATTTAAAGTAAAAAGTTATTGCATCAACATAAACTTTAATTTTATTAAGAATAGGATTTTTTGTTGATACTGTTTTATCACCAACTATCTGATTCCATTCGTTTTCAAATAAGTCCTCGTAATCATAATAAAGCTGTATTGAATAGCAATCTGATTCAAGATTTCCTTTTTCAAAAATAGTTTGGCCGCCGTAGTCCCAATCAAATCCCGAAAAAGTAAAATGCTTGCCATTTAGCCTAACTAATTCTTTTAATTCTGTTCCTATCTTTATTCCATTATCAATTTCCCAAAGAGACTTATCGCCATGGATTTCTATCCACTCCGGATTCTTAAAATTTACAGTGTCCTTCCATTTGATAAAAAAGGATTGGGGAGTATCTTTAAAGAATACAGATCCAACAACTCGTTCTGTTCCTTCTGCATACCATCTTTCAACTTTTTCAACATTCTTTTTGCCCACAATTTTAATAATATCTGCTTCAGATGTTTTAGAATTGAGAATTTGGTTGCCAACACACGGAGTTAAAACAAAGTCATTTTTAGGCTGGGGATTGATTGTTTCAAAAAATAAAACCACAAGTAGTGAAACTATTTGCTTCATAAAATTTCCCTCAATGAGTTTCAAATCTATAAAATAAAAAACTATACATGGTTTTGAATTACGGCTTTCTTAATAACTAAAAAATGTTTTTCAATATCTAATAAAACATATAATCTAATTTAATAAGATTTTTTGAAGTGATGTAAATAAACTGAAACTAATTCTAAAATTATTACGCTTCTTAATTATTCTTTTACAAATTTCCATTTTTCTAAAAAGGCAACAAACTTGTATTTGTCATAATCCTTATCTTTTTCAAGCTCACCCGTGTTTTGGGAATGCAAGAGCTTTCCTGTTTCATCTAAAACAAAGAAATGAGGATACCCTTCAACTTGTGGATATTGTGCAAGAAACTTTTCGTTCTTGTTTTCTTTGCTATAGTTAATTTTAAGAACGACATAATTGTTTTCTAGTAAAGATTTAATTTCTTCGGTATTGTGCATAAAAGCATCTATGCGATGACACCATATACACCATTCTCCGCCAACATCGAGTATAATTCTTTTATTTGATTCCGTTGCTAATGCCATTACTGTTTTTAAATCTTCAAATGGGTCGGCGGTGGGATCAAATTTTTCACGATTTTCTTCGGTTTGAGCAAACGACGAAACCGATGACATAAGAAATATAAAAATCAAAAGAATATTTTTCATATGTTTTCCTAAATATCTGTTGTTGATTATTAAGAAATTATCTTTTTAAAAAAACAGTGTTAACTCCGGCAAAATATCCAAATTAAATAAAATACTTAATCACCAAAAAACCGCCAATAAGCAAAACAGTAAATGCAATGGCAAGCCAATTAAAATACTTGTCTATAAATAATTTTATCTGCGGACCAAACTTCCAAATCAAAAAAGCTACAAGAAAAAAACGAGCACCGCGGCTTATAACTGAGGCAATTATAAACATTACCATGTTAATATTAAATGCCCCCGATGATATGGTAATAAGTTTATAAGGAATTGGTGTAAATCCTGCTGTAAATATTATCCAGAAGTCATATTGTTCATACATTTTCTGAATCTTGAAAAAAGCTTCCGGTGTAAAAGAGGGAATATTATTAAAGAAGAAGTTTGCAATTCCGCTAAACTCGTTTGATGGAGTCCACCATAAAAAATGTCCAATTGCGTAACCAGCTAATGCACCGAGCACAGAAGCTACTGTACAATTGGCGGCAAACTTAAAAGCCTTTGTCTGAGAACCCAGAACAAGTGCGATTAATAATGCATCCGGTGGAATTGGAAAAAATGATGATTCTGCAAAAGCAAGAATAAACAGAGCAACTGCCCCATATTTTGTTTCGGCCCAATGAAGGACCCAATCGTATAGATTTCTAATAATTTTCATAAGTGGGCAGAAACTTAAAGGAATTCTTTTGAATTAAAAAACCAGATTGTTTTCTATTGTGCAATTTCCTTACAAATCGGGGCTTTAATCATTTCAGTTTTTATAAATAGTAGATCTATTAAATATTTTTCTTGCAAAACAGTTTGTAATAAACGATATAATTTTAATAAATTTGCGTCGGTCTTAAATAACTAATCTAAAACAAAATAAGGGTCTCTTATGAAACAGTTACTTTCTGTTGTTTTGCTTGCTGTACTATTTACAGGTTTCATTAATGCACAATCTCAGGGTATCAGCATTGGCGCTAATGTTGCTTTGCCAATGGGCGATTGGTCTGATGGGGCTAATACTGGTTTTGGCGGAACCGCTACTTATGAAAGAAGTTTTGCTCCAAATATTGTTGGCCAAGTATATGCTGGTTATATTACTTTTGGCGGAGACGAAGCAGAAGGCTTTTCATACAGTTATTCAATGATTCCTATAATGGCTGGTGTAAAATACTTTTTCCAACCTGGTAAAGGATTTTATGCTAATGGTCTATTAGGCGTTCATATGTTTACTGCTGATGTTGATGTTCCTGCTGAATTTGAACCTTATTATTCTGGTGGTTCTGAAACCTCTACAGAATTTTCATTTGGTATTGGCGCAGGATATGAAATTCCTGTTGGCGGAAAGAATGCTGTTGATATAGCTGCACATTATATGTTAATTAGCGATGCAAACTACATTGGTGCTAGAATAGCTTATAGATTTGGATTATAATCCTTTGTGATTATTTTTCTCAAGCAGCGTCCATTGGCGCTGCTTTTTTGTTTTAAAACATTTCTATTGATTTTAGTTTTATTTGGTTTATTAGAATCTCCCCTTCTTGCGCCTAACAAAACTTTGTAATAACAATTTTTTCGCTTTAATTTTGTACGTCTAATTTTATTAGACTTTAAAACATTCATTAAATATTACGGGAGATTTTATGAAAAAGCTACTTGTTGTTTTGTTTACCATAACTCTTTTTTCAATATCAGCCCAAGCTCAAATGCAGTTAGGTTTAAAGGCTGGTTTAAATCTAGCTAACTTATCGGGAGATGATGCAGGAAGTCCGGATTCAAAAACCGGTTTTGCTTTCGGTGGATTCTTTACGTACCAATTCAGTCCAATGTTTGCCATTCAGCCAGAAATCTATTATTCAATGAAGGGCGCAACAGAAAACATAACTTTCGAAGGTACCACGGTTGATCTTACTTACACCTTTGATTACATAGAAATTCCGTTTCTAATAAAATTTATGATTCCAATTAAAGAGTCCAACGTTAAGCCTGCTATTTTTGCTGGCCCTTATTTTGCGATTAATACAACAGCTAAAGTTAAAGCCGAATATCAAGGACAATCCGAGGAAGAAGATCTTGATGAATTAAAATCATCTGAGTTTGGATTACAATTTGGCGGGGGGATTGGTTTTCCTGTTGGTAATGGAGAGTTGGGTTTTGATGTAAGATATATTTTGGGCCTTTCAACAATCTTTGATGTAGAAGGAGATCCTGATGTAAAGAATAGCGTAATAAACTTTAATCTTTTTTACGCTTTTTCATTAAAATAATATTTTACAAATCCTGCTCTTTAATTAAGAGCAGGATTTTTGTTTAAGTGAATTCGGGTAAAATCAAACATATGAAAAAATGTCTTCTTCTGTTTTTTATCTTATCTCTTTTCATAATTTCTGCACAGGCACAGGTTCGCTTTGGGTTAAAGTCCGGATTAAATATCTCCAACTTCTATGGTGATGATGCTGGAGATTTAGATTCAAAGCTGGGATTTGTTGGTGGATTTTTTATTACTTATCAATCTGAAAACCTATTTGTTTTGCAACCCGAAGTGTCTTATTCTACAAAGGGCGCAACTGTCAAAATTGAGAACATTAATTTCACACTTGCTTATGACTACATCGAAATTCCAATTTTATTAAAATTTCCATTCAATCTTGCAGACAATCAAAGCATAAAACCGGTATTGTTTGCAGGACCTTTTGTTGCCTTTAAGACAAAAGCAAAAATAACTTTTAAGGTTAATGGAGAATCAGAACAAAAAGATATTCCATCTGTAACACCCAGAGATTTTGGTTTTCAGTTTGGCGGAGGGTTGGGATTTAATCTTGGAAAATATGAACTAGGGTTTGATATTAGATATATACTGGGGCTTGCTTCTGTAGATAAATCAACAAATAGTTTCGATATTAAAAACCGTGTTATAAATTTTAATATTTGTTTTTGCTTCGCTAATATGAGATAAGCTTTTCTAGAGTTGTATAACATCCTTTAGTTGGTTTTCTCTTTTCTTTATTCATTCCTTATTTTTCCGCAACAATTTTTCAAAGGTTATAAAATGAAATTTGAACGTAATGCCGGAATATTATTGCATCCAACATCACTCCCGGGTAAATATGGAATTGGTGATCTTGGTACTGATGCTTATAAGTTTGTGGATTTTTTAGAAAGAGCCGGACAAAAACTCTGGCAGGTTTTTCCGCTTGGTCCAACTGGTTATGGTGATTCACCATATCAATGCTTTTCTGCGTTTGCTGGCAATCCAAATCTCGTTAGTCCGGATAAATTGATGGAAGACGGTTTACTTCGTGATCATGATTTGCACAATATTCCAGAACATGATCCTATATCAATAGATTACGGTGAAGTGATTGAATACAAAAAATCATTACATAAAAAAGCGTTTACGGCTTTCAAACATCATCAAGAAAAATTTGAAAAAGACTTTAATAAGTTCTGTAAAGAAAATAAAGTTTGGTTAGATGATTTTGCATTCTTTATGGCAGCCAAAGAAGCACACGGAGGAATTGTATGGAAAGATTGGGACGAGGGTTTAGTTCTTCGTAAGAAAAAATCTTTAGATGAATGGAAAAAGAAATTAGCTGATGATATTCTTTATCAAAAGTTTGTTCAGTTTATTTTCTTTAAGCAATGGCACGAGATAAAAGCTTATACAAACAATAAAGGAATAAAGATAATTGGCGATATGCCGATTTTTATTGCTTACGATAGCGCTGATCTTTGGGCAAATAAAGAATTGTTTACTGTTGATGAAAAAGGAAATCTTGAAACGGTTGCCGGTGTTCCTCCTGATTATTTTTCTGCAACGGGACAGCTTTGGGGAAATCCACTATATCGCTGGAAAGAAATGGAGAAAGATGATTTTCTTTGGATGCGAAATCGTTTTTCACAATTATTTACAATGGTTGATATTGTCCGCATTGATCACTTTAGAGGATTTGAAGCATTCTGGGAAATTCCTGGTGATGCGCCGACCGCAGAAACCGGAAAATGGGTTAAAGCACCGGGGCATAAATTATTTAAATCAATCCAAAAACATCTTGGTGATGTTCCAATACTTGCAGAAGATCTTGGAGTAATCACTCCCGCTGTTGAAAAGCTTAGAGATGATTTTGAATTTCCTGGAATGAAAATTCTTCAGTTTGCTTTTGGAACAGATATGGAAACAAAATTTTTACCTCATAACTTTGTGCAAAATTGTGTAGTACTTACCGGCGCACACGATAACGATACAACCCGCGCTTACTTTGAAAAAGCTAAGTATGAAAATCATCATATTTATGATCACGTACAGAAATATCTAAACTATTTTGGTGATGATATTGTTTATGAATTGATACGATTAGCATATAGATCTGCAGCAAATATTGTTATTGTTCCAATGCAGGATATTTTAAATCTTGGCGGTGAAGCTAGAATGAATTTTCCTGGTAAACTTGGCGGCAACTGGATGTGGCGTTTTACATGGAATCAAATTCATAACGATTTGCATTGGAAATTTTTTGGTTTAGCACAGCTTTATGAAAGACCGCCAAAACCCAAAAAAGTTGAATCTGTTGAGTAGATTCTGAATCAAACTATTGAAAAAATTTAAAAGGAGTGTGAATTGAAAAAAATATTTTTAACTGCAATTTTATTGAGTGCTGTTGTAATCGGCTGCAGCAAAGGTGGTTCTAACGATAACCTGAACTGGGAAGAAAATCTTGAAACCGCATTACAAAAAGCAAAAGCAGAAAACAAAGCGGTGCTAGTTAACTTTACAGGTAGTGATTGGTGCCAATGGTGCATAAGGCTTAGTGATGAAGTCTTTTCAAAATCAGAGTTTGAAGATTATGCAGAGGATAATTTAATTTTAGTACGATTGGATTTTCCGCGCAACATAGAACAAAGCGCTGAAACAAAAGCATATAATAACCAACTTGCACAACGCTATGGCGTTCAAGGTTTTCCAACAGTTTTGTTGTTTAATTCACAGGGACAAATGGTTTTGCAAACTGGTTATCAACCTGGCGGTCCTGTTAGCTATATTAATCATTTAAAGAACTCTCTTTAATGGCTTCTCTGATTTAACTGGGCGCCATGTGCGCCCTTTATTTATAAACCAACTCTGGTTTTACATCTGCCAAACTATTTCTATTTAAAAAATATTTCACTATTATGCTTTTGGCAAATAGAAAAGTACTGATTATTGATAACCCCTGTTGTTAGATAATAACAACACTTAAAAATCATATCAACTAATTAGAGGTACTTTCTATGAAAAAATTTCTTTTACTTTCCGTGTTGGTTTTATTTTTGGCAATATTTGGTTGCCAAAAAGATGACAATAGTGTTATAACTTCTCCCACCGATGAAGGCGGACTGTTTAAGTCTGGTGACATCATTGATGGTCAATATATTATTATCTTCAATGAAGATAGCAAGGGCTTAAAATCACGGGGTACTACGTTTAATTCAAACCTTGATAAGGTGTCTAAAAAAGCAAATGATTTGATTAACAAATCATCAATTGCTTCCAAATCATTTTTATTTACTTATGCATCGGCTGTAGAAGGATTTACTGTTAAGCTTTCAAAGTCCGAATATTTTTCGCTAAGCAAACAACCTGGAATCAAAATATATCCTGATAGATTCGTAATGCTGGCAAAACCAATCCCTGTCCCAACCCAACCGCCACAGTCTGTTCCTTATGGTATAGCCAGAGTTGGTTATGCTGATTATACTGGAACTCACTTGGCATGGATAATTGACACAGGAATCGACTTAAATCATCCTGATTTAAATGTAAACACATTAAAAGCTAAAACTTTTGTAACAAGAACAACAACTGCAGAAGATGATAATGGACATGGAACTCACTGTGCCGGTATAGTTGCTGCAAAAAACAATACAATTGGTGTTATTGGTGTTGCATCAAATGCATTTGTAGTTCCTGTAAAAGTACTTGATAAAAGAGGTTCTGGTGCATTATCAACTATAATTGCAGGTATTGATTATGTTGCCGCAAACTCAACCGCAGGTGATGCTGCGAATCTAAGTCTTGGCGGAAGCGCCTACGATCCAATAGATCAGGCCGTTATTAATTTAGGTTTGGGTGGAGTATTTGTTGCAATGGCTGCGGGCAACGAAAGTGATAATGCAAACAATCATTCACCGGCAAGAGCTAACGGTCTAAATCTTTACACTGTTTCTGCTTGTGACGTTAATGATAATTGGGCAACTTTTTCAAATTATGGTAACCCACCAATTGATTTTTGTGCTCCTGGAGTAAGTGTTTACTCAACTTACAAAGGTGATTCTTATACAACAATGAGTGGAACCTCAATGGCTGCTCCGCACGTTTGTGGTCTTCTACTGCTTACAAATGGCAACGTTAGGATCGATGGTTATGTTAGTGGAGATCCAGACGGCACCCCTGATCCAATAGCACATAAATAACATTACGATTTAATTAAAGAGAGATTTGAAACTCAAATCTCTCTTTGTTTTTTATATAAACTATCTTGCTAAAAATTGGAGGAATCTTAAATGTTGTGGTTTGTAATTTAAAATGTTTTATTGTTGATCCAAAATAATCGTTGTGTCAATACTGCTCGTGTCGCTTTTCCAGAAATGAAATGTGTAGCTGCCGGAAACTGGTAAAGTAATGTTTATGGGTATTTGATATTCTACGCAAACAGCTGGACAGACAGATGACTCATCCGAAACCGCAAAAGTTTTTATAAAAACATTGTTACCGTTAATGCTTTTTTCAAAGTAAGTGTTTTTCCAACAGTAACTTCCGCAATAAATTTTTGCTGTAAAATCCGCCGAAAGATTTGAAGTGTTATTAACAAAAACCAAATCCACTGGTACTGGGCGTGTTATATCGTCTTCTTCAAATACAGAGCACGATGAAAGAACTAGCACCATCAATAGAAAAAATAGCTGTTTCATTTTAAATACCTTTAAAAACTCTTGACCCAAAATTATTCAAGTTGTGCTATGCTTTTCAATAAAAAAATTTTTCCGCAGATTAAAACATCCTCTTTTTACACTAAAAGTTCTTTTATCTTTCGCTAAATTTGTGCCTACAAGTTCAAGATTATGTTAAATTTCAAGAAACAAAATGAATAAAAATATCGTAGTAATAGGTGCTGGAATTTCCGGGTTAACAACAGCATATCTTTTATCTAAAAAAGGGATTGATGTTAAAATTATAGAAAAAAATACCTCTGTTGGGGGATCTATTGAGAGCGTATTTGAAAATGGTTTTTTATTTGATCGCGGACCAAACAGCGCCTTAGAAACTACTCCTGTTATAGGACAACTTATTAAAGAACTTGAACTTGAACATGAACTTTTATATGCCAGCAAGCAAGCAAACAAAAGATATATACTTCGTGATAATAAACTTCACTCACTTCCAATGTCTCCGCAAGGATTGTTAAAAACAAAATTGTTTTCCGGCAAAGCAAAACTTCGCTTAATGGCGGAACCTTTTATTGGAAGATCAAATGATGGTTATTATCAAAGTCTTGCCGAATTTGTTAAAAGAAGATTGGGACAAGAGTTTCTTGATTATGCAATCAACCCCTTTGTTGCTGGAGTTTATGCCGGAAGGCCGGAAGATTTAAGTGTTAAATCTTCATTTCCAAAGTTGTATGCCTTGGAAGAAAAGTATGGTGGATTAATTATCGGGACAATTCGAAGTATCCGCGAAAGAAAAAAACGAGCAGAAGTGGCAAAGCAATCTGCAAAGATGTTGTCCTTTAAAAGCGGGATGATCGTTCTTCCCAAAGCCATTGAAAAATATTTTGGCTCCAACATTTTACTTTCGAGTGAAGTTACTTCTGTTGATAAAACAGAAAAAGGATTTTCTATATCATATAAACAAAACGGAACGATAAATAAAATTGAGAGTGATGCTGTGCTCTCAACAATTCCATCTTATGCAGCAAGTAAAATTTTTATAAAGTATGATAAAGATTTTAAAAATCATGCTGAGGCAATTTATTATCCACCTGTTTTAGTTTATTATTTAGTCTATAATAGAAAAGATATTAAACAAGAATTAGATGGATTTGGATTTTTAATTCCAGCTAAAGAAAATAAAAGTTTTCTTGGTGCACTTTGGAGTTCGATTATATTTTCTCAAAGAACAGATGAAACTAAAGCTGCGTTTACTTTATTTGTTGGTGGATCAAGAAATCCAGATTTTGTTAAAGAAGACAGAGCTTCTTTATTATTAAAAGTTAGAAAAGAATTTGAAGCACTAATGGGCATTACTGCCGATCCAATTTTTGCATCAGAAAGACTTTGGGAAAAAGCAATTCCGCAATACAATTTGGGATATGTTGAACACGAAAGATTTTTTGATGAATTTGAAAAACGAAATCCTGGATTATTTATAAGCGGCAACTATCGTGGTGGAATTTCCGTTGGAGATTGTATTAAGAATGCTGAACTTGTTGCAGAAAAAATTTTAAAACAATTATAATCCTCAGCGACTTTGCGTCTCCGCGGTAGAAAAGAATTAACCGCAGAGACGCAAAGACGCAGAGTAAAGAAGGAGAAGCAATGTCTAGTTATCCCACAATTCGTCATCGTCGTTTAAGATACAATCCGCTTGTGCGTGATTTGGTAAGAGAAACGGTATTGACAAAAAATGATTTAATCTATCCGCTATTTGTTGTGCCAGGGACAAAGATTAAAAAAGAAATTAAATCAATGCCCGGTGTTTTTAATCTTTCTATCGATGAACTTATTAAAGAATGCAAAGAAGTTCGGGATTTAGGAATACCGGCTGTAATACTTTTTGGAATTCCAGAACACAAAGATGAGGTTGGCTCAGAAGCTTACGCTGAAAACGGAATTATCCAACGAGCTGTTCGTGCTTTAAAAGCCGAAGTAAAAGATCTTTTAATCATTACAGATGTGTGTATGTGCGAATATACTTCTCACGGGCATTGCGGAGTTTTGAATGGTGAAGAAATTCTGAACGATGAAACCGTTTCTCTTCTTGCCAGAGAAGCTGTTTCTCACGCAGAAGCCGGCGCAGATATAATAGCTCCTTCCGATATGATGGATGGAAGAGTTGCTGCAATTAGAAAATCATTAGACTATAAAGGCTTTACAAAAATTCCAATAATGAGTTATGCCGCAAAATATTCTTCGGGGTTTTACGGGCCATTTAGAGACGCAGCAGAATCAACTCCTGCTTTTGGTGATAGAAAATCTCACCAAATGGATATTGGAAACGTTAACGAAGCCTTGCGCGAAGTTGCTGAGGATATTGAAGAAGGCGCGGATATTGTAATGGTAAAACCAGCCGGACCATATCTTGATGTAATCAGAAAAGTAAAAGATACTTTTGGAATGCCAACTGCAGCTTATCAGGTTAGCGGTGAGTATGCAATGATAAAAGCTGCCGGAGCAAATGGCTGGATTGATGAAGAGCGCGTTATGGTTGAAGCTGCATTTGCAATTAAACGTGCTGGCGCAGATATGTTTTTAACTTACTTTGCTAAAGATTTAGCAATGTGGATTGATAAAACAAGAAAGTAAAATTTAAAATCGAGCTTTCTGAAAAAGTAAATAATATTCTTGTTGTGCGTCAGCATAATCAGATTGGAGATATGTTATGCTCGCTAACACTTTACAAGGCGTTAAAGAAAAAATATCCTGACGCACGGATTACTTTGGTCGCGGCGAAAACAAACTATGAAATTCCTTTTTTTGACATAAATCCGTATCTCGATCGTGTTATTATTTTTAATAAGTCTTCCATTAAAACTATTATTGGGTTCATTCGGGAATTACGAAGTAGAAAATATCAGTTCTGTTTCATACCTTCAACAATTGTGCTTTCAAGAACATCGCATATCTTAAGCTGGATATCAGGATCAAAAGTTCGGGTCGGTGTAAAATCGATAGACGGAAAAGAAAACAAATCGCAAAAGTATCTTAATTTAAAATCCGACTTTAAGTGGGGGGAAAAACACCAGTCAGTTAGAAATCTAGAAATTGTAAAACAGATTGATTGTGATTTATCAGAAGAAGAAATTAACTCGATAAAAATTAACTTTGGGAAAGAAGATATTTCTTTTGCAAAAGATTTTATTTTAACAAATTTTCCAGATCAAAAGAAGAAGATAATAGCTTTTCATCCGGGGGCTGGAAAAGAATTAAATGTTTGGAATTATAGTAATTACATAGATTTGATTAAAAAACTTTATGGTGATTTTAATAATTATGTTTTAATAACATCCGGCTGGACAGATAACAATATAGTTGAGCCAATTTGGACGGAATTACGATCAGCAAATATTGAATTTAAAATTTTACACAATATGCCCATTAAACGGCTTGGAGCAATTTTATCTTTAGTTGATCTTTACATTACCAATGATACAGGAACTATGCACATTGCGGGTTACTCGGGTGCAAAAATGATTTCCTTGTTTGGCCCAACAAACCCTGCCGAATGGGCTCCAAATGGAATTCATCAAAAGTACGTTAAATCTAAAACCAATGACATAAATGAAATTGCAATGAATGATGTTTATTCGCTTGCAAAAACTTTTTTAACTGATAACAAAAATTAGAAAAATAATATTATGTGGATAATTGGACGTGTTTTAATCGGTGTTGTTGTTCTGCTGTTATTGGAATACTACTTTACAAGAAAACTTAACCGTGTATTTAAAACCCTTTATCCGAGTTATCCAAGAAAGAAAAAATATGTAATTATATATTCCTTTCTTATTCTCTTAAACCTTTATCCTGTAATTCTAATATTTAATGCAATTTATGCCGCTATAACAAAGCAGTCCGTCTCGTTTCCACAAAACATTTTTGCTGACTACTTACTTCTTTATCCGTTTTGGGTCTTGATTATTCTAATACTGCAGATAAGCGTGCTTTTCTTTTTCATTGATTTGCTAAAATTGATTGTTTATCCAATTTATAAAAAACACAAGCATAATCTTTATCGTCTACAGGTTAAAATATTTTTAGCACTTACATTATTTTTTATCATTTACATACCGGGAAGAATAATTTATGATTATAATAATGTCGAAATCAGAACCGCTGACTACAAGAAGAAGAATCTTCCAAAAGAACTAGAGGGAATTAAGATCGCTTTTATTTCCGATATTCAAGCAGATAGATATACTGATGAAAAAAGACTCTTGCGTTATGTTGATAAAATAAATGAATCAAAACCAGATTTAGTTTTAATTGCGGGAGATGTGATAACTTCAACCCCGGATTATATTGAAACCGCCGCAAAGTATATCGGAAAAATAGAATCAAAATACGGCACCTATTCTTGTGTTGGCGATCATGATAACTGGGCTTACAGGCAGGATTATGTGAGAAGTCTTAGTGAAGTAAAAAAATCATTAAATGATTTTAAAGTGGAGATGCCGGATAACGAAGTACGATTTATAGAAATCAATGCTTCAAGAATTGGAATTTCCTTTGTTACAAACACTTACGTTTCTGAGATATCAGAAACAACCCTTCAAAACCTTGCTTCATCAAACAAGGCAGAGTTTAAAATATTCCTTACTCATCAGCCACAGGAGTTTTTGATAAGCAGTGCTGTTAAAAACAATTATGATCTTTTTCTCGCCGGACATACACACGGCGGACAAATTACACTAGTGTTTCCATTTATTCAGCTTACACCAACATTGGTTGAAACAAGATATATTAAGGGTGATTTTTATTTTAATGATATGCTTGCTATTGTATGCGGCGGATTGGGAATGTCGCTGGCGCCCGTAAGATATAACTCAACTCCGGAAATAGTATTAATCAAACTTAAGAGTAAATAATCAGATGTTAACGCTTTCGGCAATTTATATTTATCCTGTAAAATCTCTTGGCGGAATAAGCGTTGATTCTGCTTATGCAGATAAACAAGGATTAAAATACGATCGTCGTTACTTGCTTGTGGATGAAACCAGAATGTTTATTACCCAGCGTGATTTTCCTCAGCTTGCATTATTAAAATTATCCATTATTGAAAACGGTTTTAAAGTATTAAATAATCTGGATAGTTCTCAAACCGTAATTCCATTTGAATCTGATTCTAAAGAGAATTTAAGTGTTAAGATTTGGGATGATGTTTGTAATGCTGTTATGGTTAGTAAAGATTTAAATAATTGGTTTTCTAGCGCCATTAATAAAAAATGCTATCTTGTTTATATGCCTGATGATGAAAAACGCTTGGTTGAAAAAAAATATATAAACGAAGAACATATAGTAAGCTTTGCTGACGCATATCCTTTTTTAATAATTGGTCAGGCTTCTTTGGAAGATTTAAATTCCAGATTACAAAGACCGGTTCCGATGAATCGATTTAGAACAAATTTTGTATTTACCGGCGGGAATCCATACGAAGAAGATAATTGGAAAGATTTTAAGATTAGTGATACAAAATTTAAGGCCGTTAAACCTTGCGCAAGATGTGTTATTACAACCACCGATCAAGACACCGCAGAACCTAGTGTTGAGCCATTAAAAACTCTAAGTGATTATAGAAAAATTAACAATAAAGTTATGTTTGGGATGAATGTGGTTTGTAACAAACCGGGCCTTGTTTCTATTAATCAAAAAATTGAACTTTTTTAATACAACAACTCAAATCAAAATTTTAGGCAAAAATTAGGTTTATCATACAACAGAGATAAATACTATTCCTTAATTTTTTTCACCCTTCATCATCTATTTGTTGTAAGCCCTTCATTTAAAAACCATGTTATGTTTATAATTTAACTATTAATTGAATAGTAAGGAGAAACGATGAAAAAGTTAATGCTTGTTTTAGTAGTTCTCACAACCGTCATTCTATTCAACGCTATTCTGTATTCCCAACCTGTTCCAAAGCGCTTAACACAAATAAACGAGAATCAAATTTTTGAAAATCTTCTTATTGGAACAAACTCGTGTAATAAAGGATTGTGTGCATCATGCGTTTATATGATGGGTGAGTTGTGCTGCGAAAAATCCGTTATACCTCTTTTAAGCATATTACATAATGCTGCGTGTGAAGAGATTCGAATTCTTGCTGCACTTTCCCTTTGTAAAATTGGCGATGCTCGAGGTGTATTTGCTGTAAAACGATCTGCAATGTTTGATGAAAGCGAGCGAGTTAAGAGACTATGCGATTTGTTTTACAGAGCAACAATTGCAGGAAAGGTACCAACAAAATCGTTTTTAGAAAACGGATAATGGTCTTTAATAATTAGACTATTGCTCTTAACTTAACATCAACTAATTATTAATCTATTCAGATTCTTTTAATTGTTAATGAAGAGTTTAAATAAAGTGTATTTGGTGTTTTTGATTTTGTTTTTTTCAATGCTTTCTTTTGCACAGAGAACTAGCGAGTGGGAACGTCTTATCTCGCCGACTAACGAAACCCTTAGAAGGCTTTATTTTGTTGATGAAAAAAACGGCTGGGCTGTTAGTCTTGGCGGAAAAATAATTAACACGACAGACGCAGGCGAAACATGGCACATTCAAAACAGCAAAGTAACAACTCCCATTGTAGATATCTTTTTTATTAATCCAAATCATGGTTGGGCTTTAACTTATCCTTCAGAACCACCTTTTGGAACCTCAATTTTAATAACCACAAATGGTGGTGCAGATTGGATTAAAGATTCTGTTTTTTTTGAAAATGAAATTTTTTCTACAATAGTTTTTCTTGATGAGAATACCGGATTTGTTGGTGGAAATGGAATTAAAAAAACAATAGATGGCGGATTAACTTGGATAAGTTCATTTATTGAGCCTGGCGGTGTATCAACTTTACCTATCAATAAGTTTTCTTTTTACAGCAATACTTTTGGATATGCGTGTGGAGGCAGAGTTGATGTTGCTGGTGTTGTTTGGAGAACAACTGACGGTGGAAATAATTGGTCTTCAATTGGATTGAGTCCGGACCAAATTTATGATGTGTATGTTGTTGATTCACTTAATGCAATTTCTCTATCCGGGGATCCGGAATTGCTTTATCCAATCGCGGTTATAAAAACAACCGATGCGGGTATTGCTTGGGGTTTTAGAGAACTGCCTTTTTTCGGAATTTCATTTGCTACTGATTTTCTAGATGAAAACGAGGGGTGGTCTGCTTCTGGTTATAAATTTTTACACACCGGAGATGGTGGAAACAACTGGATTGAAGAGTTGACACCCAACAATACTATTATTTATGATCTTCAATTTGTTGATCAATATACTGGCTTTGCTTGCGGAGAAAGTGGGGCTTTGCTTAAATTTATATCTTTTAAAAAACCATCAACTGAGAAAGTAAAATTCGAGTGGATTTCTAACTATCCAAATCCTTTTACTGAAAAAACCTATATTGAATTTACTGTTTTGTCTCCTGATTTTGACATCCCAACAAAGGCAAAACTAAAACTTTACGATATCCTCGGTAACGAAATTGCAACCTTATATGAAGATGAATTTTGGTGGGGAAAATATGGATATGAATTTAATCCACACAAAGAAAATTTAAAGTTATCAAGCGGTGTTTATATTTTGTTTTTGATTTCAGGAGATACTTTTATAACTAAAAAAATTATTTATTTAAAATAAGGTTAAATTGAAAAACGAAATCACTTTTCCGCAATCAACAATAAAATTTTTAACTGCGCTTTCAAAAAACAACAGTAAAGATTGGTTTGAAAAAAATCGTGTGAGATATGATTTTGAATTACTCCTACCCGCAGTTCAATTTGTAATTGATCTTGGTGAAAAACTTTCTGAACTATCTCCAGACATTCATGCTATACCCAAAGTAGATAAATCAATATTTCGCCTTTACCGTGATGTAAGATTCAGTAAAAACAAAGCTCCATTTAAAACTAATATGGGTTTGTACTTCTGGGAAGGAAGCGGAAAAAAAATGGAGTGTTCTGGGTTATATTTTCATATCGAACCAAAATTGTTTTTTCTTGGTGCCGGAATGTATCAATTCACAAAAAATCAGTTAATTAAATATCGCGAGATTGTTTCTAATCCTGCAAAAGCCAAAGAACTTACTGATCTAGTAAAGAAACTTCTAAAGAATAAAAAATATCAGCTTGGCGGAAAAACATATAAAAAAACTCCGCACGGATTTGATCCGAATTACGTTTATAATGAATTGCTTTTACATAGCGGATTTTATGTTTATTACGAAAGCAAAGATTTTTCTGAATTAACAAAAAAAGGGCCTATTATTTTTTCTTACAAAACATTTAAGGAAATGTATTCTGTTCATAAATGGTTTGTAGAAAATATCGTTTAGCCTTGATTTTTTACTCAGATATCTTATCTTGCAATAAAATCTTACCATAAACGGATCTACTTTTTAGATTCACAAATCGGAAAGGAGATGACGTATGAATTACAATTCATTCATGCTTCACAACTTCAAGAACATTCTCCAACTGAAATCTCTTTCGTCACAAACTATTGAGGCGATTGAAATCGTTGGATCGGTGTTGCCCTTTAAAACAAACAACTATGTTGTAGATAACCTTATTGATTGGAAAAAAGCACCTGATGATCCTATGTTTAAACTTACTTTTCCACAAAAAGAAATGCTGCTTAATGATGATTATAATAAAATGAAATCTGTTATTGTCTCCGGTGCTGACAAACAACAAATAAAAGAAGCCGCAAATGAAATCAGGTTAAGGTTAAATCCTCATCCTGCTGGCCAGCTCGAACACAACGTACCAATGATAGAGGGGGAAAAACTTTATGGAATGCAACACAAGTATCGCGAAACTGTTTTGTTCTTTCCAAGTCAGGGTCAAACTTGTCATGCATATTGTACATTTTGTTTTAGGTGGCCTCAGTTTGTTGGAATGGAAGATTTAAAATTTGCCTCAAAAGAGGCAGAGCTTTTAGTTAAATATGTACAAGATAATCATGAAGTAACAGATGTTTTATTTACTGGCGGCGATCCATTAATAATGAAAACAAAACATCTTGAAACCTACATTCGTCCATTGTTAGAAGCTGAGATACCCAATCTCAGACATATAAGAATCGGAACAAAAGCGCTTGGTTACTGGCCCTATAGATTCTTAACAGATGATGATGCCCGTGATTTGCTTAATCTATTCGAAGACGTTAAACGCGCTGGTAAACATCTGGCATTAATGGCTCACTTCAATCATCCTGCTGAGCTTAGCACTGATGCAGTTGCAGAGGCAATTAAAAATGTTCTTAATTCTGGTGCTGTAATCAGAACCCAATCACCTGTACTTAAACACATAAATGATTCATGTGAAGTTTGGGCAGATATGCTGAAGAAGCAAGTTTCACTTGGCTGTATTCCATATTACATGTTTGTTGCAAGGAACACCGGGGCACAACATTATTTTTCAATTCCGCTTATCGAAGCATGGAAAATTTTCAGAGAAACCTATCAATCAGTAAGCGGTATTTGCAGGACTTTACGCGGACCAAGCATGTCTTGTTTACCAGGGAAAGTTCAGATACTTGGTGTTGCTGATGTTAAACATGAAAGGGTGATGACATTCAGAATGATTCAAGGAAGAAATCCTGATTGGGCTGCTCGTCCATTTTTTGCAAAGTATGATGAGGAAGCAATTTGGTACACAGATTTACAACCGGCGTTTGATGAAGAAAAATTTTTCTTTACTGATGAACTGAATGAAATTTTATCACACAATGTTATTGAAAGTGATTTTGAATAATCTTCTTCTCAATTAAGAGTATTTTTCTATTCGCGTCCATCGAAATATTCTTTGGGCGCTGAGTTAAATTATTAAAATATTTCCTCCGTTAATAAGTATATTTAACCGTCTAACAATCGATATAAAAACAATTCTTTTGTTTTAACTAATTTTGATTTATCGTTAATAAAACAACAATTCTAAATTATTAAAGAGAGAAGTATTATGAAAAACTTTTTCTTTTTCTCAATGTTATTTTTTGCAAGTGCTGCTCAGATTACAACAGCACAAGTAAATGCAAAAATGTTTCAATTTCCGGATGTTTCGCAAACACACATTTCTTTTACGTATGCTGGTGATGTTTGGATTGTTTCTAAAGATGGTGGTACCGCTAACAAACTTACGTCCGCAAAAGGAACTGAGTTGCTTGCAAGGTTTTCGCCCGATGGAAAACAAATTGCATTCAGCGGAAATTATAATGGAAACATTGATGTTTATGTTATGCCTTCTCTTGGCGGTTTGCCAAAAAGAATTACTCATCATGGAATGACTGATAGATTAATAGATTGGTATCCTGATGGAAATTCTTTGCTTTTTGCGTCTTCGCGAGAAAGCGGAAAACAAAGATTTAATCAGTTTTACAAAGTATCAAAATCAGGTGGCTTACCGGAAAAACTTCCATTGCCTTATGGTGAGTTTGGAGTTATTTCTCCTGATGGAAATAAAATCGCCTACACTCCTATAAGTGCAGCATTTAGAACATGGAAAAGATATCGCGGTGGAATGGCTGCAGATATTTTTATTTTTGATTTAAATAGTAAAGCTTCCGAAAACATTACCAATAATGTTGCAGGTGATGAAATTCCTATGTGGTTAGGAAACAAAATATATTTTCTATCTGATCGCGGTGAGAATAAAAGAAATAATATTTGGTGTTATGATCTTTCCAACAAGCAAACAAAACAAGTAACTAACTTTGATAAGTTTGATATCCGTTTTCCTTCAATAGGAAATAATGAAATAGTTTTTGAAGCAGGCGGTCTTCTTTATTTGCTTGATCTTACAACAGAAAAATATCGAGAAATAAAAATTAATGTTGTTACAGATGAATCAACTTTACTTGCAAGAAATGAAAATGTTGAAAAGATGATTCAGAATTTTTCAATATCATATAATGGAAACAGGACGCTTATTGAGGCAAGGGGTGAAATCTTTTCAGTTCCAACTGAAAATGGCCCGGTTATAAATCTCACACAATCATCCGGAGTTGCTGAAAGATATCCGGCTTATTCTCCTAATGGTAAATATGCTGCATACTTCAGCGACCGATCTGGTGAATACGAATTAACAATTAGAGATTTGGAAAAACCATCTCAAGAAAAATCCTTAACAACTCTTGGCGAAGGTTATAGGTATAAATTGTTTTGGTCACCAAACAGCAAATCACTAGCTTTTATTGATCAGACAATGACCGTTTATCTTTATGATATGGATAAGGATAAAACCACAAAAGTTGATCAACAGATGTGGTTATATGAAGGAGGGCTTCAAAACTTTTCTGTTAGCTGGTCTTCAGACAGCCGATATATTGCTTATACAAAAGATCTTGAGAGCGGCTCAACTGCGGTTGCTATCTTCGATACTAAAGATCAAAAAGTTCATCAGATAACTTCTGGTTACTATAAAGATTCAAATCCTGTTTTTGATCCTGCTGGTAAATATTTATACTTTTTAACAAACAGAAGTTTTAAACCAGTTTACGGCGATTTTGAAGGAACGTGGACCTATCCAAATTCAACCCAGGTAGCGGTTGTAACCTTAACCAAAGACACTCCTTCTCCACTGGCTCCAAAGAATGATTCGAGCGTGGTGAAGAAAGATGATGTTAAAAAGGATGATGAGAAGAAAGAGGAAAAGAAGGAAGACAAAAAAGATGAGTCCAAAATCAAAGAAGTAAAAATTGATTTTGATGGTTTTGAACAACGCGTTGTAATTCTTCCGCCTGCTGCTGGTAATTATGGAAACATTGCTGCAGTTACAGGAAAGGTGATTTATCATCGCACGCCCAATAGTGGCTCTGTAGATAAGAAAAAGCCCGTAATTTATTTTGATTTTGATAAGCTGGAAGAAAAAACAATTGTTGATGATGCAGATGTGTTTCAAATTTCTGCAGATGAAAAAAAGATTATCGTTGCAAAACAGAATTCTTTTTCTGTAGTTGATATTGCGCCTGATCAGAAACTTGACAAAAAACTGCCGACTAATCAACTTGAAATGACTGTTGTGCCACGTGAAGAATGGAAGCAGATATTTAATGATGTCTGGAGATTACAGCGTGATTTCTTTTATGATAAAAACATGCACGGTGTTGATTGGGATGCAATGAAAAAACAATACGGCGACCTTATTGATAACGCAGTTACCCGTGGTGATGTTAATTATATTATTGGCGAATTAATTTCTGAATTGAACGCTTCCCATACATATCGCGGTGGCGGCGATGATGAAACTCCGCTACAAAGACAGGTTGGTTATCTAGGTGTGGATTGGGAATTAAACAGTGGGGCTTACAAAATTAAAAGAATGGTTAATGGTGCGATTTGGGATGCCGATGTTCGTTCTCCGCTTCTCGCTTCAGGGATAAAAGTTAAAGAAGGGAATTACGTTCTTGCAGTTAATGGTGTTTCAATTGATATTACAAAAGATCCCTGGTCTGCATTTGAAGGACTTGCAGATAAAACAATCGAACTAACCATTAACGACAAACCATCGATTGATGGTGCATGGAATATTATAGTTAAAACAATGAGCGATGAAACAAGATTAAGAAATCTTGAGTGGATTGAATCAAACAGGAAAAGAGTAGATGAAGCAACAAATGGAAAAATTGGATACGTTTATGTTCCAAGTACAGGTATTGATGGACAGGATGAACTTGTAAGACAATTTACTGCACAGTTTTCAAAAGAAGGTGTAATTATTGATGAAAGATTTAACAATGGCGGACAAATTCCTGATCGCTTTGTTGAACTCTTAAATAGAAAACCACTTGCCTTTTTTGCTGTACGAGATGGAAAGAATTGGCAATGGCCAACGGTTGCTAATTATGGACCTAAGGTTATGTTAATTAACGGATGGAGTGGTTCTGGTGGTGACGCTTTCCCCGACTTTTTCCGCAAATCCGGAATCGGGCCTCTCATTGGCTCAAGAACCTGGGGTGGATTAATAGGAATTTCAGGCGCACCGGCATTGATAGATGGTGGAAATGTTACAGTTCCGACATTCAGACAATATAATCCGGATGGAACGTGGTTTAAAGAAGGACACGGCGTTGATCCGGATATAGAAGTACTTGAAGATCCAACAACATTATCAAAAGGTGTTGATGTACAGCTTGAAAAAGCAATTGAGGAAGTGATGCGATTGCACAAATTAAATCCACCTGTAAATCCAAAACAACCCCCATACGAAAAGAGATAAATACATTTGTTTTGTCATTCCGGGCTTGACCCGGAATCTATTTTTTGCTAACTAATTTATTTAGAGGCGATCGGAAACGGTCGCCTTTTTTCATAATCTGTTATCATTCATTTTATTATCTTGCAAACAAAATTCAATCGGAACATTTAAATGATATCTAGATTATTAAATTTTATTATTCTTGGTCTATTTCTAAGTTTTACATGTTTTGCACAAACTGTAACCGTAAAAATTATTGAAACCTCTGATGTTCACGGAGCGATTTTTCCTTATGATCTAAAAGAAAATAAAGAAACAAATTCTTCTCTTGCACGAGTTACAACTTATATAAAAGAGCAGCGTGCCGATACAAATCAAATAGTTTTTCTGTTGGATAACGGAGATATTCTTCAAGGCGATCCTGTTGTGTACTACTATAATTTTGAAAAGACTGACACTATTCACCTTTATGCTGATGTTATGAATTTTATGAAATACGATGCGGGCACAGTCGGAAATCATGACATTGAAACAGGGCATGATGTTTATGATAAGTTTAATAAAGAAATAAATTTTCCGTGGCTTGCCGCAAATGCTATAAACACCACAACAAAAGAGCCTTACTTTAAACCTTACACAACAGTTGAGCGTGGTGGAGTTAAAATTGCAATTCTGGGTTTGATAACGCCGGCTATTCCGCAATGGCTTCCTGAAAAAATTTGGTCAGGAATGCACTTTGATGATATGATTGAAACTGCACAGAAATGGGTTAAGAAAATAAGAGAAACTGAGCAGCCTGATTTAATGATTGGTTTGTTTCATGCCGGTGTTGATTACACATATAATGATCAGAATGAAAACACTTACAAAAATGAAAATGCAGCAAAGCTTGTTGCCGAAAAAGTTGAGGGTTTAGATCTGGTGTTCGTTGGTCATGATCATGCTGGGTGGAACTTTAAAACTAAAAGTCCTTCCGGAAAAGAGGTGTTGATACTTGGAACAACTGCCGGTGCACGAAATGTTGCGGTTGCAAATTATGTTTTGAAATATGATAAGATGTGTATGATTTACGATAAAAAAGAAATTAAAGGCGAACTGATTGAAATGAAAAACTATGCTCCGGATGCTGAGTTTATGAGTCGTTATAAAAATAATTTTGAAGAAGCAAAAAATTATGTTTCTCGTCCAGTTGGAGAATTTTCAGAAATGGTTTCCTCTCGTGATGCAATGTTTGGTCCATCAAAGTTTGTAGATTTAATTCATACTATTCAACTCGATCTTACTGATGCAGATGTATCTTTTTCCGCGCCTCTTTCGTTCAACGCAAAGATTGATAAAGGAACAGTTTACGTTAAAGATATGTTTGATCTTTACAGATATGAAAATCTTCTTTACACAATGGAATTAACCGGACAGGAAATAAAAGATTATCTAGAATTTTCTTATGGCAACTGGTTCAATCAAATGGAGAACGAAAGTGATCATCTTCTTAAATTTAGGCTTGATGAAACCGGAAATATTAAATATTCAGAACGAACAAAATCACCTGAACTTGAAGAGCGTTATTATAATTTTGAATCCGCTGCCGGAATTGATTACGATGTTGATGTAACAAAGCCAATTGGAAAAAAAGTAACGATTAAAAACTTTTCAAATGGAAATACCTTTGATCTTAAAACAAAATATAAAGTTGCAGTTAACTCATACCGTGGTAATGGCGGTGGGGGGCATTTAACCCGCGGGGCTAAAATCCCACAAGAAGAATTGTCTAAAAGAATTATAAACTCAACAGAAAAAGATTTACGATTCTATCTGATGAAATGGATTGAAAAAGAAAAACTTGTTACCCCGAAATTAATTGGTAACTGGAAGGTTGTTCCGGAAAATTTTTGGCAAGCAGGCAAACAAAAAGATTATCAAATATTATTTAAATAAACACCATTGTATGCTGATCATTATAATGAGACCCATAAGTTATGATCATAGTCAAATTATAAAGATCAGCGTACTATTTCTTAAAGGAAATTATGAACACAACAAAAAGCAAACAACTATTTGAAAAAGCAAAAAAATATATTCCGGGCGGAGTAAACTCTCCTGTTAGAGCATTTAAATCTGTCGGCGGAGATCCGCTGTTTATTGAGCGAGGCGCTGGCTCAAAATTTTATGATGTTGATGGAAACGAATTCATCGATTACATCGGAAGCTGGGGACCGCATTTATTCGGACACAATCCACCGTTTATTAAAGAAGCATTAACTCGCACTTTTGAAAATGGAACAAGCTTTGGCGCACCAACTGAAATGGAAGTTAAGATGGCTCAGTTAATCACTGATTTGGTTCCATCTGTTGAAATGGTTAGAATGGTTAACAGCGGAACCGAAGCAACAATGAGTGCTGTTCGTGTTGCGCGCGGATATACTGGGCGAGATAAGTTTATAAAATTTGAAGGCTGCTATCACGGGCATGCCGATCATTTTTTAATTAAAGCCGGCAGTGGCGCCTTAACGTTCGGAGTTCCAACTTCTCCCGGTGTTACAAAAGCAAATGCATCAGATACTTTACTTGCCGATTACAATAATATTAATTCTGTTAAAGGGTTGGTTACACAATATCGTGGACAAATTGCCGCAATTATCATAGAGCCGATCGCAGGCAATATGGGTGTTGTGCAAGCTAACGAAGAATTTCTTGTTGAGCTAAGAGGAATTTGTAATGAAGAGGATATCGTTTTGATTTTTGATGAGGTGATGACAGGATTCCGTGTTGCGGCTGGCGGTGCGCAGGAAATTTTAGGAGTTAAACCTGATTTAACTACATTCGGAAAAATTATTGGCGGTGGTTTACCTGTTGGCGCATTTGGTGGTAAGCGGGAAATTATGGAAATGCTTTCTCCGAGCGGTCCAGTTTATCAAGCAGGAACATTAAGCGGAAATCCGCTTGCAATGTGTGCGGGCTTTGCAGCGTTATCGTATATTAAAGATCATCCAGAAATTTATGTGCAACTGGAAAAAGCTTCGATGTACTTAGAAAATGGATTTAAAGAAAACTTGAAAGCTGCCAGAAAATATTATGCGATGAATCGTGTTGGTTCTATGATGTGTCTGTTCTTTACAGAAAAACCCGTTAATGATTTTAAATCAGCGTTAACCTCTGATACTGCATTGTATGGAAAATATTTTCACGAAATGTTAAACCGCGGAATCTATCTTGCGCCTGCGCAGTTTGAAGCTTTGTTTGTTTCTACTGCGCACACAAAAGAAGATTTAGATAAAACTATTGCTGCCCATGGAGAATCGTTGTTAACAATATTAAAATAATTCAGAAGAAAATTGCCCCTTGATGATTTATAAAGAATAATTACTTATGTTTGAAAAAATAAAGTCTCGCTTTTCTGTATCTTATAAACTTGATATAGTCAACGCTCAATGTCTATCTAAAAACGCAGAATGATTCAAGACACAACATACGCTTCAATGAATTATAATAAGATTACGTTGGCTTTTTCAGAAGTGGATGAACAGCTTTTTTTAAAAAAATATTTCTCTGATTCTATTTTTCAATTTAGAGTTGCATTTATATTAGTTATTATTCTTTATGGTTCCTTTGGTTACCTAGATTCGCGAATAATCCCCGAATATTCTGCCGCATTCCATGCTATCCGCTTTTTATTTGTTATTCCAATACTCTTAATCGTATTTTTTTTGTCTTTCACCCGGTTATTTCAAAAAGTTTGGCAGGTGTTGTTGCTCATTAGTTTTATTATCGGTGGTTTCGGAATCAGTATAATGACAATGTTTGCTCCTGAAAATTATGCATATTATGCCGGGATGATGCTCGTCTTTTCTGCGGGTTACTTTTTTATAAAACTCCGTTTCTTTTTTGCAACAATTGCCGGTTGGTCAATACTGCTTATTTATAATATCGGAGCAATATATTATACACATACGCCTGACGAATTACTTATTAATAACAATTTTTTCTTCATCAGTGCAAATCTTATCGGAATGTTTGCTGCATATAACATCGAGTATTATACGCGACGCAACTTTTTCCTGAGCCAGAAGCTGGACAATGAAAGATTGCTTGTGTTAGATGCCAACAAAAACCTCGAGAGAACAGTGGAAGAAAGAACCAAAGAACTATTAAAAGCCAAAGAGCAGGCGGAAGAAAGCGACCGTCTTAAATCAGCCTTCCTCGCCAATATGAGTCATGAAATCAGAACACCAATGAACGGAATTCTTGGCTTTGCTGAATTACTTAAAGAACCTGGTCTTACTGGTAAAGAGCAACAAGATTACATTAGGATTATTGAAAAAAGCGGCGCTCGTATGCTAAACATAATCAACGATATTGTTGATATTTCTAAAATTGAAGCCGGCTTAATGAAGCTTGAAATTCAGGAGTCGAATATAAACGAACAAATCCAGGACATCTATACTTTTTTCAAACCAGAAGTAGAGGCAAAGGGGATGAACCTCTCATTTAGCACACCATTGCCAACAAAAGAAGCTATTCTAAAAACCGACCGAGAAAAATTGTATGCCATACTTACCAATCTTGTTAAAAATGCCATTAAATATAGTAACACAGGAACAATTGAGATTGGGTATAACAAAGGGGATGGTGATCTTGAATTTTATGTGAAAGACACAGGAATCGGGATTCCAAATGACAGGCACGGTGCCATATTTGAGCGCTTTATTCAGGCAGATATTCCTAACGAATGGGCTCAGCAAGGTGCGGGTTTAGGATTATCTATTACCAAGGCATATGTCGAAATGCTGGGTGGTAAAATCCGGGTCTCAAGCCAGGTGGGCGTTGGATCAACTTTTTATTTCACCTTGCCATACAATGCAGTGCCAATAAACGAACCCGTTGTTCATCAAATTGTACCGTCAGATAATAACGATCTAATTAGAAAACTAAAAATACTAATAGCCGAAGACGATAAAGTATCGGAAATGTTGATTGATAAAACATTAAAAACATTTGGTAAAGAAATCATAAAAGCGAGAACTGGCGTCGAAGCCATTGAGGCGTGCCAAAATAATCCAGATATAGATTTGGTAATGATGGATATTCGGATGCCCGATATGGGAGGATATGACGCCACCCGCGAAATTCGGAAGTTTAACAAAGAGGTTGTCATAATAGCGCAGACTGCTCACGGACTATATGGCGATCGTGAAAAAGCAATTGAAGCGGGATGCAATGATTATATTGCGAAGCCTATTAACAAAGCCGAATTGCTTTTAATAATTCAAAAGAATTTCCATAAATAATTTTTTTTAAACAGTCAATCAAACTATACAAAATAAAATCCCGGCTATAACACAGAGATAATAATTGAGCAGATAGTAATTAATTTCAAGTGTATAGATCGCATAATGTTTTTTTCAATGGAAATATAATTGCTCCGAAATTTCCACTATTTAGTTTTCCCGCTGTTATTTTTGAAGTTCTCGCTGATAAATAATGTAATCAGTAATTGCTGGAGTTCCATTTGTGCGTTTTACATGTTGTGCAATTTGCGCGCGATGATACGCTGCATGGTTAATAACATGTGTTGCAATATCCTTAATTGAGTTTGTAAACGTTTCTCCCCTAGAGTTTTGATATTGAATTTTCTTTTCTAAAAAAGCTTTATCGCTTCCTTCAAAAAGATTTATCCATTTACTCGTCAGCTCAACTGATTTCGAGATTGATTCATCTATAGTGTAATTATCCCAAGGCGTTATGTTGCTCTGTATTCCAGTAATTCTGTTTAACCATATTTGCTGCGCAGAAATTATATGAGAGAGAATTCTAACTGCATCCGGCAAGATTTCTTCAAGATTAATAATTGAATTTGCTGTTCTTTCCATTGCCCAGCTATCATACTTAAACAAATGTGTTAAATGGTCTATCATACAAACCTCATAACATAATTTATTGTTATTTAATTATTTCTTCTCTAACATAATTTCCGTTTGCTATTTCCATTACTGTTAAGTGAGCAAGCTTAACAACTTTTTCATATAAAACCGGATTAAGTGTTTCTACTTTATCTGTTGGAAGATGAAGATGATCATAGCTGTTTGTGGTTACAAAATACAAACAGGGAACACCTTTTTCATGAAAAGGAGTTGCATCCGCACCTCCGCCGTTCCAGGTTCTTTCTACCATCGAGTTAAAGCTTGTTTCATCAATCTCGTTTGCAATATTCCAAAGAATAGGTGCGCCTAATCCGTTGCCAACCTGAATGCTGTCTCCATATCCAACACAATCCAAATTTAACATGGCTGTAATTTTATCATATCCCTTTTTCCAGTTTTCAACAAAATGCTTTGCCCCGTTTAATCCTTGCTCTTCGCTGGCAAACAAGACAAAAATAACTGATCGTTTTGGTTGTATTCCTGCTTTAACAAATGCTTCTGCTATTTCTAAAACAGCTGCTGAGCCAGATGCGTTATCATTTGCACCAGGAAACAATAAGCCTGCTTGCGATCCAACGTGATCTAAATGAGCACCGACTATAACATACTCTTCTTTTAGTATGGGGTCACTTCCATCAATCATTGCAATAATATTCATTGTCCTGGCATTCTTTTCATATATTGTGCTTACTTCGATCTGAGCCTTGGTTGTTAGATTCATAGAAAGTGGTTTTTTCTTTTCATCTATCTTTGTCTGACAATCGCTAATGGAAAATCCTGTTTTGCTTAGTAAGGTATTTGCTACATCTAAAGAAATATGTAGTTGAGGAAAATCAATCGGCTGTTCACCCTCGCCATGCATTACACTTCCAATAAGCGGCTGCGGCTTTGCATCATTCGGCAATGATACAAACAAAATACCTTTTGCGCCATGCTTTTTTGCAACCAATGATTTTTCACGCGGGTAATTTGTTCCCCAATCTTGTTCCTCGTTTTTCCATTTTGGATTTTGCTTAAACACCATTACAATTTTGTTTTTTACATTAATATCGGCATAATCATCATAATACAAATCCGGTCTTGATATTCCATATCCGCAAAACACGACTGGTAAAGTAAAGCTGTTAGATCCTGTAAATCCGCGAAGAACAAAATCTTTTCCAATTTCACCAATCACGGTATCACCATTAACTATTGTTTTAAATACTACCGGCGATTCAATTTTATTATATTCAACCGTCAGGTGTTGAAAATATTCATCTTCTCCGGCAAACTTTAATCCAATTTCGTATAACTTATCCGCAGCAAACTGCGCCGCTTTATTGTAGCCTTCGCTGCCGGGTAACCTTCCATCAAAATCTGGAGAAGTGAGAATTCTAACGTTCTTAACTAGATCGTCTTTGTTTATCTCTGAAAGTCCTGTTGAGTTTTGCGCGTTGACAAAAAAAGAGACAAATAAAACTATGATAACAATAAGATTTTTATTCATATCCAAAAATATTTTTCTTTAAAATGATTACGATTAATAATACAAAAAGTGCTTGATAAAAGACTATAAAAAAATCGCCCCGAAAAGTGGGGCGATTTAACTTTTAGCGATTTCTAAAAATATTTAGCTTAACAACGGCTCAATTTCTTTTCCGTTACCGTTACCATTGCCGTTTAATTCTTCATCATCTTCAGGAACAACGCGAGCAATGTCTGCAATAGAATCATGCTCATTTAATCTAATTACTCTTACACCCTGAGTGTTTCTTCCCATAACGCGTAAGTCTTTAACGCTTTGCCTAATGATCATTCCTTGTGTAGAAATAATTACAAGCTCATCGCGATCGACAACTTCCATCATTGCAATAAGTTTACCAACTTTATCCGTTGTCTTAACTGTGATAACGCCTTTACCGCCACGTTTTGTAATTCGGTAATCATTGATATCAGAGCGTTTGCCAAATCCTTTTTCTGTTACAACAAGTACGGTTGTTTGATCATTCCTGATTACTAGCAAACCAACAACGTGATCGCCTTTACCGAGTCTTACTCCGCGCACGCCGGTTGCGGTTCTTCCCATATCGCGCACATCTTTTTCATTAAAGCGGATTGCAAAACCATGACTTGTTCCAATCACAATATCATTTTTTCCATCGGTCATCTTAACTTCAATTAGTTTATCACCTGCAGCAAGATTGATAGCGTTAATTCCGCCTTTACGAACGTTTCCATAAGCAGAAAGAACTGTTTTCTTTATCGTTCCTTTTTCTGTAGCCATTATAAGATATTGATCTTCACGGAATTCTTTAACAGCAACAAATGCTGTGATATTGTCATCCTTTTCCTTATCAAGAAGATTTACGATCGATCTTCCTTTTGTAGTTCTGCCGCCTTCCGGAACCTCATGAACTTTCAACCAATAACAGCGTCCTTTGTCTGTAAAGAACAAAATGTATTGATGTGTTGATGCAACAAACATATGTTCAATAAAATCATCTTCCTTGGTTCCTGCGCCGGTTACGCCTTTACCGCCGCGTCCCTGTCGTCTGTATCCGCTAACAGGAAAACGTTTTATGAATCCACCGTGAGATATTGTAACAACAACATCTTCTTCAGCTATAATATCTTCTAGAGCAAATTCTTTATAATCTTTTATAATTTCGGTTCTGCGTTCATCACCGTATTTTTCTTTAAGTACAAGAAGTTCATCTTTAATAATTTTATTTCTTGTTCTTTCATTATCTAAAATCCCTCTAAGTCTTTCAATCAGCTTAATTACTTCTTTGTATTCGTCTTCTATTTTCTTACGCTCTAATCCTGTTAAGCGCTGTAATCTCATATCCAAAATTGCTTTTGCCTGTATTTCGCTTAACTTGAATTTTTTCATCAAGTTATTTTTAGCTGTCTCTGTGTCTTTAGACTTTTTAATTGTCTCAATTACTTCATCAATATTATCAAGAGCAATAATGTAGCCTTCTAAAATGTGTGCGCGTTTTTCCGCAGCATCTAATTCATATTTTGTTCTGCGGATTAGCACTTCCATTCTGTGTGCTAAAAAGTGCTGAATCATTTCCTGAATATTCAAAACCTTTGGTGTACCGTGAACTAGTGCAAGCATAATAACGCCAAATGTAACTTGCATCTGTGTGTGTTTAAACAATTGATTTAGAACAACTGCTGGTTGTGCGTCTCGTTTTAATTCAATTACAATACGCATTCCATCACGATCAGATTCATCTCTTATGTTTGATATTTCTGTTATCTTTCCTTCGCGAACAAGGTCGGCAATTTTTTCAATCAGTACTGCTTTGTTTACCTGATAGGGAATTTCGGTAATGATAATGTTTTCTCTATCATTCTTAAGCGTTTCAACATTTGCCTTTGCACGAATAACAACTCTGCCTCTTCCCGTGAGAAGAGCTTCTTTAACGCCTTCGTAACCATAGATAATTCCGCCTGTGGGAAAATCCGGAGCTTTAACATACTTCATCAAATCGGCGGCGGTTATTTTTGGACTTTCGATCATTGCAACGCAGCCATCAATAACCTCGTTAATGTTATGAGGCGGAATATTGGTTGCCATTCCAACAGCTATTCCACTTGCTCCATTTATTAAAAGATTTGGAAGATATGATGGCATAACGGTTGGCTCTTGCAAGGACTCATCAAAGTTGTTTATAAAATCAACCGTGTTTTTATCAAGGTCACGAAGCATTTCATCAGCAATTCTTGCAAGTCTTGCTTCGGTATAACGCATAGCTGCGGGTGAATCACCATCAACAGATCCAAAGTTTCCCTGTCCCTCAACAA
>OEIV010000209.1_pt1 | contig 37059 bp, 46 predicted proteins | sample 1539231 | NCBI WGS metagenome assembly OEIV01 (sample SAMN03794762, study PRJEB22550) | activated sludge metagenome | feature: wastewater treatment plant; material: activated sludge; isolation source: Wastewater treatment plant of a petroleum refinery complex | place: Argentina: Buenos Aires ... | reverse complement strand
AAATTTAAGATGTTTTTTAATTAATTCATCCGTCTTAAATTTGGGGTACACTATAGTACCTCATTTTTTATTGCTCATAAAAAATATTTATTTAATAAAATTTAAAAGCTTCTTTATACAATTGAATGAATTTACTTAAAAATATTTATTCTTTTAAACCAAATATGATCATATTTAAAAGTGGAAACAATGCACAAGTGTTGAATAGGCAACAAATCGACCTTGAATGATTATCATGATTTATACAACACAGGATAGCTATTTTTTATCAAAAAATAAAAACTTCACAGCAATGACGATTAATAGCACTGCAAATATTTTTTTAAGCAAATAGGGCGAAACACTTACTGCATATTTGCTGCCAAAATACCCCCCTACAACAAAACCAAGACATAGTAATATAGCTATTTTCCAGTCTACCATGCCTTTTTGCCAATAGGTATAAGCTCCTACAAAACTTACCGGAAAAGAAAGCATCGCCAATGTGGTACCCTGTGCTGTTTGTTGACTAAAACCCAAAAACATTACCAGTAAAGGTACAATAACAATACCCCCACCGATACCAACCAAACCACTTAATGCACCAGCTGCAATGCCAATTACAATAACGACTATTAAGGTTCCCAAATTCATACTTTACAGTTTGTTTAACACAATAAAAGTAGCGCTAAATGAGTTAATGTTATGTGTTAATTACTTTTTTTTCTAAAACTTGTTTTATTCAACTATAAATTTATCTTTGTAGCTCATTATTTTTTACATAAAAAAACTAAAATTTAAATTTTTTAAAATCACAATTTATGGCAGACGTAAAAACAGCTGTAGCATCTACAGCAAACTCAAATCAAAAAGGATCAAATTCGATGATGCTTAATTTAATTATTGTTGTAGTATGCTTAGTGTTAGCACATGTACTATTTCATTTTGTATTTAGCACCCAATTTTTAGATGCTGAAAAACACAAAGCAAAAAACATATTTGGTACTATGTATCAAGGAGGATGGGTTGTGCCTATTTTGATTTCAACCTTTTTTATCATGTTATCATTTCTAATCGAAAGAACATTAACCATTTTTAAAGCTCGTGGCAAAATGAGCAATGCTGAATTTATCAAAAAAGTACAATATCACTTGTCTACTAAAAATGTAGATGCTGCTATAGCAGAATGCGACAAACAAGCAGGCAGTGTAGGAAATGTAATGAAAGCTGGTTTGAAAAAATACAAAGAAATGGCTACTAATACTACTTTTGATACAGATCAAAAAATTGAACAAATCAAAAAAGAAGTAGAAGAAACAACAGCTTTAGAATTACCAATGCTTGAAAAAAATCTTGTGTTCTTATCTACAATTACCTCTGCAGCAACCCTTTTAGGTCTGTTTGGTACGGTAATGGGTATGATTCGTGCGTTTGCGGCTATGGCTAATGCAGGAGCTCCTGATGCTAATGCACTTGCTGCTGGTATTTCGGAAGCACTTGTAAATACAGCACTAGGTATCGGTACTTCGTTTTTAGCGATGTTATCATACAACTTCTTTACAACAATCATTGACAATGTCACTTTTGGTATTGATGAAAGTGGATTTACCCTTGAACAAAGCTTTAAAGCACAATACAAATAATTTATTATTTTATTCATCACACTGATTATTTGATAATCATACAAAAAAATAATAAAAACATATGTCAAAACACAAACTGCCCCGTAAAAGTACCCATATAGATATGACCGCCATGTGCGATGTTGCATTTCTTTTGCTTACTTTTTTTATGTTGGCAACAAAATTCAAACCGGATGAACCAGTGGTTGTAAAAACCCCTTCTTCTACTTCTGATATTATATTACCTGATAATTCTATATTGTTAACTGTAGATGCTAAAGGCCAAGTATTTTTTGATTATGACAACAAAAAAGCAAAAAAGGTTCTTATCAATACCGTGAGTCAAGAAAAAGGTTTAAATTTGACAGAAGAGGAAAAAGCCGCTTTTGTGAATGGGGCTTCTTTTGGGTTACCTTTTAATCAGATGAAACAATACTTGTCAATTCCGCCAATGGAGCAAAAATCATATGCGTTTACAGGTATACCTGTTGACACTTCGTATGTAGCTGCTACTAATGAGTTGGGCTATTGGATACAAGCTGCGCGAACTGCTGGACAAGACGAAGGCCACCCGCCTCGTATTTGTATCAAATGTGACGCATCAACCGTATATCCTAAAGTTAAAGATGTAATTAAAACATTGACAAAAAACAATATCGATCGTTTTAATCTTTTAACTTCCCTGGAAGCGGTTCCAGAAGGCACCGATTTATTTAAAGAAAGAAGCAAACAATAATTATTAACACCCTACAAAAAAAATAAAATGGCAGAAATACAAGAAAAATCAGGTGGAGGGAAACAGCGGCCAGGGGTCAAAAAAGGAAAAAAATTATCAACCCGTATTGATCTTACACCCATGGTTGATTTAGGATTTTTACTTATTACCTTTTTTATATTTACTACAACCATGAGTAAACCTAAAACCATGGAAATTAATATGCCTGTAGACAAACCAGACATAGAAGAAAAAGATAAAAACAAAGTAAAAGATTATACGGCTATGACTGTGTTACTTAGTAAACAAAATAGGGTTTACTATTACACCGGCCTTGCAGACGACCCAATGAATCCTCCTAAAGTAGAAGTGACCTACTTTCAATCAAAAAATGGTATCAGAGATGCTATCATAGCGTTGAAAAAAAGAGTATATGAAGAAAGAGGCAATGGAATGCCTGGACACAATATCAAAGATGAACCTGTGATATTAATAAAACCAGATACTACAAGTCAATATGATGATATCGTAAACATTTTAGATGAAATGAATATCAATGGAATCACCACCTATGCATTGGTTGATATCACTGACGTAGACAGAGACTTTATTAAGAAAACAGAAGAAGCTAATTTAAGTGCTCAATAATATTTTTTATGGAAAATTTCATTATTCGCATCTTACACAATAATATTTAAAACTTAAAAAATGGAAAGTAAAGACATTTTAAAATCAGACGTACTCGACATCATTTTTGAGGGCCGGAACAAAGAATACGGAGCTTATGAACTTCGTAAAAATTACAGTAAACGTATTAAAAACTCTTTGTTTATATGTCTGACAGTAATTGGCGTACTTGCATCTGCATTTGCTATTGCAAGTTATATCAATAACAGACCTATAAAACCCAAACCCAAACAAAAAATTACGGAGTTGATTGCGCCTCCTCCAGTGGATGAAAAAAAACCACCTCCACCACCTCCGCCTCCACCTCCTCCTCCGGTGAAGCCGCAAGTAAAATTTACACCACCTGTTATTAAAAAAGCAGAAGAAGTGCGTGAGGAAGAAAAACCACCACCGAAGAAAGAATTAGAAAAAGCCACTGCAAGTACAATAACTGTAGCAGGTGACGAAAATGCTCAATTAGACGCACCTGTAGTGCCTGACAAAGGTCCTGCTATTGTAGAAGCACCTCCTGCACCAGCAAAAGTTGAAATTTTTGAATTTGTAGAACAAATGCCTGAATTCCCTGGTGGAGAAGATGCAATGATGGCTTATATTCAAAAAAACCTTAAATACCCTAAACAAGCTGTTGAAAACAACATTGATGGTAAAGTAGTCGTAAACTTTGTTGTGAACGAATCAGGAGACATCTCAGATGTAAAAGTGATGAGAGGTATTAAATATGGTTGCGACGAAGAAGCTATGCGTGTAGTAAGAGGCATGCCCAACTGGAAAGCGGGTAAACAAAATGGTAAAGCCGTAAAAGTATCTTATAGCTTACCTATTACGTTTCAACTTGACAATGAATAAAATAACAATTTAAACAATCATAAAAAAACCGGTTTCATTGAAATCGGTTTTTTTATTTTAATTTCAATGATATTAAATAGTACTATCCTATCGTGAATTTTAAAGAAATTTATAATGAACATATAAATCGGGTATTTAATCTAACGCTTCATTATGTGCAAAATTTTGAAGATGCCGAAGAAATAACCCAAGACGTTTTTGTAAAAATTCATGAGGCTCAATCCAATTTTCAATTTCAATCACAATTAAGTACATGGATATATCGCATCACTGTTAATACTTGTTTGGATTTTTTAAAATCAAAAAAACGAAAAAAAAGATTTGCTTATATTAAGAACCTATTTAATGGGAACAATGAAATAATTTATGACCAGATTCAGTTTGACCACCCAGGTGTTAAACTAGAACATAAAGAACAAATGCATCAATTATTCAAATTAATCAATGAACTCCCCTTAAATCAAAAGACAGTAATTATTTTACATAAAATTGAACATATACCGCAAAATGAAATCGCTGAAATCATGCATTTAAGCCCTAAAGCAGTAGAATCGCTTGTGCAACGCGCTAAAACCAATTTGCAAAACAAATTAAACAATACGAAGGAAATAAGCTAAATAATCGTCTAAACAGATGGCAATGGTAGTAAAATTGAAAGTACACGATATAAACATAAAATGCAAAAACGAATTATTCAGCAATAAACATTATTAAAACCATTAGAAATGATGAAATCAGATATTGAATTATTAGATCAACTAAACCCTGTAAATGTTTCTACTCAGTTGCTTGATAAAATTAATTTAAAAATTATTGAAAGACAACGTGACCGTTTTAGTCAAAGCACTTTATATAGCCTTACCGTAGCCATAGTGTTACTAATTGCACTCAACGGGTTCTATATATATAAGAATGTAAACGATAAGTCTACCCTTGAAAACAATATCGTTTTAAAGATGACTTTGATGGATGACAATAACCTTTATAAATAATTACAAACAATAAAAAGCATGTCTAAATTAACATTTTTAAAAATCTTCAGCATCACAATGCTTCTTTTAAATATTGTACTCATTGGTATGATGCTTCGAAGTGAGAAAGGAAACTTTCGACAAAAAAACAAAGGACCCCGGGATGAAATTATTAAGAAACTACATCTGGACAATGAACAAGTGGTAGCTTATGATAAACTCATCATTGATCATCGTACAAAAATTGAAGATGCACAGCAACAAATAAAGAAATTAAAAAATGCATTATATGAGCAATTAAAAAATGATAGTATGATTGATCGAAATGCCGATTCAATGATTTCGGAGATCAATCAAGTGCAAAAAAATATAGAATACATTCATTTACACCATTTTCAAGATATTGGCCGACTATGTAAGCCTTCGCAGAAGGAATACTTTGGTGGGTTGACCGCTGAAATCGCCCGACTCTTTTCACCACACCGCCCCCCTAATAAGCAATGAAATATTTAGGTGTCTTTTTTTTCATATTTCTATATATAAATAGTCATGCTAAACAGTATCATTCCATTTATATAGATGTAAAATTTGGTCATGCCCCTCTTCAGCTTGACAAAAAATATATAACCACAAAAGGAGATACCATTGAAATAAATATTTTGAAATACTATCTGTCAAATATGCAATTTTTATATGATGGAATTGAAGTTTGGAAAGCATCAAAACTGCATCATCTGATTGATTTTGAAAATAAAAATACATTGACTTTGCAATATCATTTACCCTCAAATATCAAATACAACCAAATAAAATTTGATATCGGTATTGACAGTATAACCCAATTTGCAGGAGCGCTAGGAGGAGACCTTGACCCTACAAATGGCATGTATTGGACTTGGCAAAATGGGTATATCCATGTGAAATTAGAAGGTAAAAGTTCAGCTTGCAATACGCCAAATGATGCATTTCAGTTTCATTTAGGTGGCTATATGTCACCCTTTAATACCTTGCAAACAGTAAAGCTTCCAATGCAAAACAAAATCAATCATGTAATTGAAATGGATATAGAAAAAATATTTTTATTTATTTCATTAGATTCATTGCATCATATAATGTCACCCAGTGAAGATGCTGTGATGATTTCAACTCATTTACCATCACTGTTTACGATTAAAGATTAATGAAAAAAATTACTGTTTTACTCCTTTTGGCATCCTGTATCATTACTTCCTTTCAATCTGAATATACAAGCTTATTTTACAAGCCTACTTATTTCCCAAATCCTACTTACAACTTTTCGAAAAACCCCTTAAGTGATGAAAAAGTATTGTTAGGTCGTGCCTTGTTTTATGACAATATATTATCTAAAAACAATACCATTTCATGTGCAAGTTGTCATTCAAACTACAATGCTTTTTCACATACCGATCATGCCCTAAGCCATGGAATCTATGATAGTATAGGCAAACGCAATGCCCCCCCACTGATAAATCTTGCCTGGCATCCCATATTTATGTGGGATGGTGCTATCAATCACCTTGATATGCAAGCATTGGCCCCTATACACAATACGATAGAAATGGATGAGCGCATTGAACATGTCGTAAATAAATTACAAGCCACTACCCTTTATCCAAAGCTCTATTACAATGCTTATGGAGATTGTATGATTACTGGAGAAAATACATTAAAAGCGATCTCAGCCTTTATGTTAACACTGGTAAGCGTACAAAGCAAATACGACAGTATGCGACTAGGTAAAATCAATTATAATCATCAAGAACAAAATGGGTACCTATTATTTCAAAAAAATTGTTCGAATTGCCATACAGAACCCCTTTTTACAAACTATACATTTGAAAACAATGGACTTAAACAAGACCCCAACATACTCGATATTGGAAGAATGTTCATAACAAAAAACAGGAATGATTCATTAAAATTCAAGGTACCTACATTGCGAAATATCGAATTTACCTATCCTTATATGCATGATGGTCGTTTTAAAAATTTAAATGAAGTGCTTAATCATTATATAAATGGTGTTGTAAAAAGTCCTACCCTTTCAATTCATTTGCAAAACCCTATTCTACTCACATCTAACGAGAAAGTAGATTTAATGGCATTTTTATTGACACTTTCCGATAGAAAATTTATTTTTAACCCAAAACATGCTTATCCCCGAGATATTTTTTTACCAGAACGAAGGAATTAAAACAAATAATCGTCTAAAAGCTAAATCCTAATAATATATGCATACTAAATTCTTTTTGCTATTGCCTTTGTGTTTGATGAGTAGTTTATTTTCATTTGCACAACCTGCACTTAGTGCCTGGTTACAAAACACAACAGGCACTCTCAGCCGACATTATGTAAATGGCAATTCAATACCCATACAAGATAATGATTCTGTGAATGTACAAACAGTTTTATACTCTAACAATTGGGTATATATACGTACAAAAGGACAGCCTTCATATGTTACAGGTCCTTTTTTGGATGGTAACCCATCCTTAGCTACTAACCAAAATGCCATTTTTAAAATATCGAGAAATCCAGTACAAAACACGGGTGTACCTACAAACACTACCGGGGGCAATATTGGTATTTTTATCAATGGTGTTGCTTTATTTGATTACCGTGATGGCGTTTCTTGGCAAAATGCAACCAACTCTTTGAAAGGTGGGCCTTTAGGTGGCATGGGCGACCAAGTTTGGAACAGAGATGCTGTAGTAGGAGAAAAACTAGGATTTGATTGCTCTAAAGGTCATCCTGCAATGGGCAACTACCATCATCATCAAAATCCAAGTGCATTTAAACTCGATTTGAATGTTATTTCTACCATTTGTAATTTATATGACGCTGATGGTTTATACTCAATCGATAGCAATTCACATTCACCCCTCATAGGATTTGCTTACGATGGATTTCCTATTTATGGTGTCTATGCATTTAAAAATGTAAATGGCACAGGGGGTATTGTTCGAATGAAATCGAGTTATAAGCTACGTAATATTACCAATCGCACCACAGATGCCCTTGGAAATGCTGTAACGCCAGGACCTGCAGTAAATGGAACTTATCCATTAGGCTATTTTAGGGAAGATTATGAATACATTCCAACTGGCGCGGGTACACCTGATTATCTTGATGAACATAATGGTCGATTTTGTGTTACCCCTGAATATCCAAACGGTATTTATTGTTATTTTGCTACCGTTGATGACAAATGGAATTCAGCCTATCCTTATGCAATTGGCCCAACTTTTTATGGTGTAAAAAATGCACAAAAAGTAGCTACTATCACTGAAGCTGTTTCTGTGTATTCACCCACTGCTGTCGATGATTTTTCCTCAATCATTCGTGAAATTTCAATTTACCCTAACCCGGTAAATGATTTATTGGCGATACAAGTCAATCAATTGAATACACAAAACATAGACCTTACTATGTATGATATCAATGGAAATATAGTGAATCAAACAACCTTGTATGCTGGCAGCACCATCGCTTATTTTGATACAAAAACATTATATAGTGGCACTTACTTTTTGAATATTTCTTGTGGCAATCAACGTATAAATAAAAAAATAAGTGTTGTTAAATAAGGCTAGTAGTTCATTTCGACTTATTTTTTGAATTAAAAAAATTCAAAAATCAACGGTACTGTTTTTTATATTAATCTCATTAAAATCGCTGCATTCTTAAAAAAGTCGCCCTAAAGTGAAAAGTGAATAAACTTGAGGTTTACCCTATTACTTATATCAAATGAATTTATAATGTAGTCTGAAAAAGTTCAGTATAATACTTACACGCATTGCATTTATGCTAGTAACCATAAGATTATCTTTAATATGTGGTGGGTATTAAAACGAACTTTGGACTATTAATTTTTTCACAACTGTATTCACCGTACATTTATAGAATGTTTAAATCAATCTATTTATTTACTTTCTATTTTTTGTTTACTCAGGGTGTGAATGCACAAGATAAATACCCTTCAAGCAATAAGCTTTTCATGGTAAAACAGCAAGGGAAATATGGATTTAAAAATGAATCAGGCAAAGTGGTGATTCCTGCAAATTATGATGCTACATTCCCTTTTAGTGAAGGTGTAACGCCTGTTAAAAAAAATGGCAAATGGTATTATATTGACACCCTGGGTAAAGCCATTTTTACGAATGAAAATGGGAAACCAACTTATTACACAAAGGCAAGGCCTTTTCACAATCAGCTGGCGGTAGTAAGCTATCAATGGATGGGTAAAAAGGTAAGCCTTATTGATATAAACGGAGGTGCTGCATTTGTTGATTTTCAAGCAGATGCACTCACCGACTTTCATGATAGACATGCTATCATAAAACAAAACAACAAATATGGTGTTATTAACGCATGTGGTGATTATGCAATTCCGGCTAAATATCAAAAAATCGATAGTTTTAGCAAAGGCTATGCTAAAGTGTTTGATCAAGGTCGATGGCTAATACTTAATCCCTTTGGTGAATGTGTAGAACCTTGTAAAAGTAATCATCCAAACAATCATTCAGAAGATATCAATAGTCATATTGTGTATTTGTCAAACTATGGTTTACAGCTCAGCGAAATGTCAAAATTAAAATTAGACAAACTGGCAAAAAACATGCAAGCATCCCCTTCACAAAAATGGGTGATTGAAGGTCATGGCCGTAATAGTTATGCTGAACAACAAAACAGCTGGGAATGTACCAATAAGGTCATCAATTATTTAAGCAATCAAGGTATCAACAGAGAACAATTTATTTTCAACTATGGGATGGATGGTGCTTACAGAACAGTTCATTTTAGAATGGCTGAACCTAATGAAGAAGGCCCATCAAACACGCCACCTCCTTTGGGCAATTTACGTTGCAATGAAGATTTGTAAACTTTATTCTTTTGAAATATAATAGGCATCAAAAAGTGCAGGATTTGCCTTTTCAGCAGCTTCAATAGGTGTGAAACTCGATAGAATATCCGCTTTCGTTTTACGAACAACCACTGAATGTTCATAATGGGCAGAAAGCATCGAATCTGCAGTAAAGATAGTCCAGTCATCATCACCAACGTAAACATCTTTAGTCCCCATATTAATCATAGGTTCAATGGCAATCACTAATCCTTCCTGTAATTTAAGTCCATTACCTCTACGACCGTAATTGGGAACTTCTGGATCTTCATGCAAACTTTTGCCGATACCATGACCCGTTAAAGACCGAACAACTCCATATCCATTTTTTACTTCGGTATGTTCCTGTATCGCCCATCCTATATCTCCTATTCTGTAACCTACTTTTGCTTTTTCAATACCTTTATAAAGCGATTCTTTGGTAATACGCAATAACTGTTGTACAGATTCAGGTATCTCGCCCACTGCAAAAGTATAGGCACTGTCACCCACATACCCATTGAGTATGACACCGGTATCTACACTAATGATATCACCTTCTTTAATTTCTGCAAGGGTAGGAAAGCCATGAACAACAGCATTATTTACACTGATGCAGCAAGTATAGGGAAAACCTTTATACCCTTTAAAGGCAGGTTTTGCTTGATTGTCCTGGATAAATTCAGCTGCCAGTTTATCTAAATAAATGGTAGAGATACCAGGTTTAATTTCTTTTGCTACAAGCGCCAATGTTTCAGAAACCAATAAGTTACTTTTTCTGAGTAGCTCAACTTCTTCATTCGTTTTATAATAAATCAAAGGATATTTTTTTGCAAAAATACGTAAATGCTACTAATAAATAAATTCAGTGTTTATTTAATTCTGGGTAAATAATGAATGCATTGTGAATTCTTACTGCTCTATCGATATTAAAATAAAGAAAATATTCGGTAATGTTTGCAATTTGACACTTCTTATTTAATAATCTAAACTGTATATTAATAAACTCTGACTGGTGGAGAAATGAGGCATTGCAATGGTGGGGGTGACTTTCTTTTCCCCAATGACTCAAGAATGGCACGTTGCCATTATGGGTTTGTTTTCTTGTGACTTTATTGCATTTCCAATACTCATTCATTTCCTCCCGCTGGCACAAGGTTGGCACGAAGCCATTGAGGGTTTGCTTTTTTGTGCCCTTATTTCTTTTCCATTACTTATTCATTTCCTACATTAAAAATAAATATTTTACTCAATTATTACTTTCCTCACTTTATTCTCACCAGTCTGCCCGACTGGCAGGCACCTAAGATTATACATTCCTTTGGCTAAATGCCTTACATCCATTGAGACGTGAACGCTGAGATGTGAGATCTGAGACGAATACACTTGATGGCCTATGGCATTATACATTTCTATTCTTGCATTTTTCTTATCTCACATCTATATATGTACTGCTCGGATTTGGATAAATGTAAATGTCTTTAATCTCCTATCTTACCAATCTCCAAAGGATAAAATTCAAATCGCCAATATTAGTGAAACTTGCACAAGATAAAACGAGTAGCTATAAACGTGATCTTTTTCATTTGCGTAAGTTTTTATTTAATCCAAAGCGTAAGAATATTTTTCAAAATTCCACCATATTAACATTTGGTCTGTAATAAGTTTATATTTCATCTTATACAGATAGCGTATTTGTATTAGTCTGATTTCATCAGCCAAAATAGCGACAGCATCGACATCATAGCATTTAGCTTTCAACTAAAGTATAAAAGCGAATGGTATTATCTACAATAATCTAATTAAGGTGAGCATATTGCTGTGCTGAAAACTAATGATTACTTGTTTCATTTTGTTACAAATTGAACCGATGTAAAAAAAGGTATAGTGATATGTTTGTTTTACATTACTTCCATTACATTCCTTTGAAGTAAATTATACTACTTAATACTAATCATTAAAAAAATTACAAGGGCGTATTCAAAACAGTATTTATACCAACGACACATTAAAGATAGTTTATTTGATATTAGCTTAAATGTAATGTGTGTGGGCATTATACCGATATTTAGCCGGTTACATATTAAATTCATTTGGTATTATATTAATAAAAAAAGTGCCTAAAAGGCACTTCATTTATTAATTGTATATATTGTAAAACTAAACTCCTGCAGATACTGCCTGACGTCCAGTGATTCTGCCTGTTTTCATTAAGCCATCATAATGACGCATTAATAATTGACTTTCTATTTGTTGTAAAGTATCTAAAACCACACCAACCATAATCAACATTGAAGTACCTCCGTAGAAACTTGCGAAACCCTGAGTGATATGTAACTGACCAGCAACACCTGGCATAATACCAATCAATGCAAGAAATATAGCTCCTGGTAAGGTAATTCTGTCCATGATAGCACCAATATAATCAGCAGTATCTTGACCTGGTTTAATACCTGGTATAAATCCATTATTACGTTTTAAATCATCGGCCATTTGGGTTGGATTGAAGATCAATGCAGTGTATAAATAGGTAAAGCCAATTACTAAAATAGCATAGATGATATTATAAATCATAGAACCAGGATTGCTTAAGCTTTTAGCTAAACCTTGAGCGGTTTCTGTGTTAGAGAAGCCTACAAGGGTAGATGGGATAAACAACATTGCTTGCGCAAAAATGATAGGCATTACACCAGAACTATTTACTTTTATAGGAATAAAATCTCTATTACCAGAAATATCTTTTGCACTTGAAGCGCCTACAATACGTCGCGCATAGTTAAGAGGAATACGACGTGTACCTTGAACTAATAAGATGATTGCCATGATGATTAAAACCATAACAGCTATTTCAATTAAAAAAATCAACAATGAACTAGAGGCAAATTCCTGACCAATAGATGATGGAAGACGAGCAATGATACCCGCTGTGATAATCAAAGATGTACCATTACCAATGCCTTTATCTGTAATTTTTTCGCCTAACCACATAACAAACAAGGTACCTGTAGTTAATATAACGATAGTGGTTAATGACCATGCAAAAGTATTAAACATGATCGCATTCCCATTTTGGCTTCTTAAATAAGTAATATAACCAATTGCTTGAAAAAGGGTAACAGCTACAGTAACATAACGAGTAATTAAGGTGATTTTTTTACGACCACTATCTTCTTTTGACATTTTTTGAAGCTGTGGAATGGCAATTTGAGCTAATTGCATGGCTATACTTGCCGAGATATAAGGCATAATGCCTAATGCAAAAATAGAGGCGTTATTAAAAGCGCCTCCAGCAAACATATTAAATAAACCTAACAAACCATTTTGACTGGTATTGGTAATTAAATCATTGGGGTTAATACCAGGTAAAACAACATGGCACCCTACTCTATATACCAACAACAATGTAAGGGTGAAGATGATACGATTTCGCAATTCATCTATACTCCATATATTTTTAAATGTATCAACTATTTTTTTCATTCGACTTCTTTGTTCTAATTTTGGGATGCAATTTAATGTTTTAAATTGCTTTTATCAAACTAAATGATGTATTTATTTTGGTGCAAAAAGATTTCAATAAAACGTTTTTTTGCGCTAAATATAAAGTATTAAACAATTTCAATGGTTCCGCCAGTTGCTTCGATTGCTTTTTTAGCAGTTTCACTCACACCATTAACTCTGAAAGTTAACTTGGTAGTCAATTCACCTTTACCTAAAATTTTTATCAAATCAGTTCTGTTGATAATACCTAATACATATAATGTTTCAGGTGAAATTTCAGTAATTTCATATCTTTTAGCTAAAGCATCAATTTGTTCGAGGTTTAATACTTTATAATCGATACGGTTGATGTTTTTGAAACCACGTTTAGGCAAACGTCTATGGATAGGCATTTGACCACCTTCACTACCTCTTCTGTAGTTGTGTCCGGCGCGAGATTGCGCACCTTTATTACCTTTAGTAGATGTGCCCCCTTTACCAGATGAGTTACCACGTCCTAATCTTTTACCGTCTCTATGTGTAGCGCCAGTGGCTGGCTTTAATGTATGTAAATTCATTACTAATTATTTTCAGTTTTTACTAAATGTCCTACTTTTTTTATCATGCCTAATATTTGAGGAGTAGCTTCATGTTCAACCGTTTGGCTAATTTTATTTAGACCAAGGGCTCTTAGTGTTGCCTTTTGACGTTCTGGACGATCAATGGAACTTTTTACTTGTGTTACTTTTACTTTGCTCATTGCTTATAATTTTGAATATTGTCCGATTAAACGGATGAATTCATGTTTGAAATTTGATTATCCGTTAAAAACTTTTTTCAATCCGATATTTCTATCTTTTGCTACTTGTATAGGTTCTCTCATTTGTGACAAAGCGCTGATTGTTGCTTTTACCACATTGTGAGGGTTTGCAGATCCTAATGATTTCGCTAAAACGTCTGTTACACCAGCACTTTCAAGTACAGCACGCATGCTACCTCCAGCGATTACCCCAGTACCATGAGAGGCTGGTTTGATCATTACTTTTGCAGCACCTGATTTTGTGAAGATTTCGTGAGGAACTGTCCCGTGTAAAATGGGCACTTTGATAAGATTTTTCTTTGCATCGTCGATTCCTTTTTGAATAGCCATTTGTACTTCCTTAGCTTTTCCAAGACCTTGACCGATGATGCCATTTCCATTGCCGACAACTACTAAAGCTGAAAAGCTAAAAGTACGTCCGCCTTTGGTTGTTTTTACCACACGATTGATAGATACTACTTTTTCAACTAATTCTATTTCGCCTGATTTTACTTTATTTGTTTCTGATTTAGACATTTTCTTTGTTTATATTTTTGTTGTACTTATTAAAAGTATTATTTTTAAAATTGTAAGCCTCCTTCACGAGCGCCTTCAGCCAGTGCTTTGATTCTGCCATGGTATAAATTGCCACCTCTGTCAAACACACAAGCTTCAATACCTTTCGCTTTTGCTACTTCAGCAATTGCAATACCTACTGCTTTTGACTTTTCGGTTTTATTGCCTTCGTTTGCCAAATTTTTGTTTCTGCTATTGGCAGATGCGAGTGTAACACCTGTGGTATCGTCAATTAGCTGAGCATAAATTTCTTTATTGCTGCGAAATACTGCTAATCGAGGTCTTGTTGAAGTTCCGGAAATTTTCTTACGAATTCTCCATTTCAATTTTTGTTTTCTATTTACTTTTAAGTCCATATCGTTTATGTTTTATTGAAAATGACTGGTAACCATTTTCTGTTATTGTGTTTTATTGATTATTTACCTGCTGATTTACCTGCTTTACGTCTAATAAATTCACCTTCATATTTCACACCTTTTCCTTTGTATGGTTCTGGTTTGCGTAAACTTCTAATTTTAGCAGCAACCTGACCAATAAGTTGTTTATCAGATCCTTCTAAAGTAATGGTAGGATTCGCTCCTTTTTCAGTTAAAGTAGTCACTTTAAGTTCAGAAGGTATTTCAAATATAATATTGTGAGAATAACCTAAAGCTAAATCAAGAATATTGCCCTGATTGACTGCTTTATAACCAACGCCTACTAATTCAAGTTTTCTTGTGTAACCATCAGTTACACCTTTAACCATGTTAGCAACGATAGATCGGTACAAACCATGCATTGCTCTATGACGTAATTGTTCAGTAGGTCTTACTACTTGAATATTACCATCTGCTTGTTCGATTTTTATATCTTTATCAATAGCTTGTGTTAAAGATCCTTTAGGGCCTTTTACAGTTACTTCGTTTGAAGCATTTACTGTAACAGTTACACCGGCGGGTATTGCTATTGGTTGTTTACCTATTCTTGACATTTTATTTATTTTTTATTACTTAAATATATTGAGTGACAATATTTATCGTTATTTTAATCGTATTAATATATATGGCATAATACTTCACCACCCACATTGTTCATTTTCGCTTCTTTATCGGTCATGATACCTTTAGAGGTAGACATGATAGCGATACCTAAACCATTTTGTACTCTTTTGATTTCTGCTGGTTTGGCATATTGTCTTAATCCAGGGCGACTTACTCTTTCTAATCCACGAATGGCGGGTACTTTAGTACTTGCATCGTATTTTAATGCAATTTTGATTATACCTTGTTTGCTATCATCTTCAAATTTGTATTTTAGGATATAGCCTTTATCGTACAATATTTCTGTCATTCTTTTTTTCAAATTAGATGCAGGAATTTCAACGATACGATGACCGGCCATTTGTGCATTTCTAATTCGGGTTAAGAAATCTGCTATAGGATCTGTTACCATGATGTATTGTGTTTCTTTTTAGTATTAATTTTTTGTATCTCCTTTTTAGTCAGTAGAGAAAAACTGAAGTAATCTATTTTACCAACTAGCTTTTTTAACGCCTGGAATCAAGCCATTCAATGCCATGTCACGAAACATGATACGTGAGATACCGAAGTGACGCATATAACCTTTGCCTCTACCAGTTAATTGACATCTGTTGTGCAATCTTACAGGGGATGCATTTTTGGGCAATTTGTCTAAAGCTGCATAATCGCCTGCTTCTTTAAGCGCTTTACGTTTTTCAGCATACTGAGCTACCATTTTTTCACGTTTTCTTTGACGAGCTTTAATTGATTGTTTAGCCATGTTGTATATTAATTATTTTTTACATTTAAGTTTTTAAAAGGCATTCCTAATTCTTTAAGCAATTCGTATGCTTCTTCGTTTGTTTTTGCTGTGGTCACAAAAGTGATGTCCATGCCACTGATTCGTGGTAATTTATCGATATCAATTTCAGGAAAGATAATTTGTTCTGTAATTCCTACTGTGTAATTGCCACGACCATCAAATGCTTTATCATTTATTCCTTTGAAGTCTCTTACACGAGGTAAAGACACTGCCACAAAGCGATCTAAAAATTCATACATTTTTTTGCTTCTTAAAGTTACTTTAGCTCCGATAGGCATATTTTTTCTCAATTTAAAGTTTGAGATATCCTTTTTTGACATCGTAGCTATTGCTTTTTGACCTGTGATGTTTGACATTTCGTCAACGGCAATATCAATAAGTTTTTTATCGGCAACAGAACCTTTTACACCTTGGTTCAAGCAAATTTTTAATAATTTTGGACATTGCATAATTGTTTTATATCCAAATTTTTTCATTAATGCAGGCACTACTTCTTCAGTATATTTAGTTTGCATTCTTGGTATGTAAGTGATTGTACTCATTATTTGATTACCTCCCCTGATTTTTTTGAAATTCTAATAGCTTTTCCATCTTTGCGCTCACGTTTAATTTTCGTAGCAGCGCCCGCTTTAGCATCCCAAAGCATTACATTTGATAAGGCTATAGGTGCTTCTTGTTTTACAATACTCCCTTGAGGACTTTGTGCATTAGGTTTAAGGTGTCTTGTTTTAATATTGACTCCTTCTACCAATACGCGTGGTTTATTTTCGTCTGGCATTACAGAAATCACCGTTTTGGGTGTTTTTCTGTCTTTGTCAGCGCCTGAAATAACAACTACTTGGTCGCCTTTTTTAATTGAATATTTTGGTTTAAATCTGCTTTTCACGTCTTTTATTTTTAAATTTTTTATTAAAGCACTTCTGGTGCCAATGATATAATTTTCATGTAACCTTTATCACGTAATTCACGAGCTACTGGCCCAAAGATACGAGTTCCTCTTGGATCATCTGCCTGATTAAGGATTACTACAGCGTTATCGTCGAATCGAATATAAGAACCATCTTTACGACGCAATTTATTTTTTGTTCTCACGATTACAGCTTTAGCTACAGTCCCTTTCTTGATACCACCACCTGGCATAGCATCTTTTACAGTGACTACAATTTTATCGCCGATATGTGCATAATCCTGGCCTGAGTTACCAAGTACTCTAATACATAGTACTTCTTTGGCTCCGCTGTTGTCTGCTACTGATAATCTACTTTCTTGTTGTATCATTTTTATTTTATTTGAATTTGTCGTAATCTGTTGATTGTTTCAATATGATTATTACAATTTTTATATGAGTTAATGGTTTTTGACTTCATCAAATGAGTTAAAATTATTTTACTTTTTCAACGACTTCTAATAATCTCCAGCATTTGTTTTTGCTTAGGGGTCTTGTTTCCATGATTTTAACGATATCTCCGATGGAGCATTCATTTTTTTCATCATGAGCCATAAACTTCGTAGTTTTCTTAAGGAATTTTCCATAAATCGGATGTTTTACTTTTCTTTCTACAGAAATGGTAATTGTTTTATCCATTTTATTGCTGGTTACCAACCCGATACGAGTTTTACGACGACCTCTAATATTTGTTACTTCTGACATTGTTTATTTTTTTTTAGTATATTAAAATCCTAATTGCTTTCTTTTTAATTCCGTTTGTAATTGAGCAATTTCTCTTCTAGTGCTTCTGATAGACATTGGATTTTCTATTGGAGTGATTGCGTGGCTGAAGGCCATTCTTTTTAAGCGCAAATCTATTTCCTCAATTTTTCCTTTAATATCTTGTTCACTCATTGAGCGAATTTCTTGTATTTTAGTTGATTTATTATTATTCTTAGCCATGTTCAAATGTTTTTAAAAATTCTTTTATTATGCCTCTACAAAATCTCTACGAATTACTATTTTAGTAGCCACAGGTAATTTTTGTGCTGCCAAAGATAATGCACCTTTTGCAACTTCAAGTGAAACACCTGAAATCTCGAACATAATTCTACCTGGGTGTACTACTGCTGCATAATATTCCAAGTTACCTTTACCTTTACCCATACGTACTTCAGCAGGTTTGTTGGTAATTGGTTTATCAGGAAATATGCGTATCCAAACATTACCTTCACGTTTCATATGACGGGTCATTGCCTGACGAGCAGCTTCAATTTGTCTATTTGTGATCCATTTTGGCTCAAGTGATTTAAGTCCAAAGGTACCAAAGGCCAATGTAGCTCCGCGTTTTGCGTCACCTTTAATTCTACCTTTCTGTGCTTTTCTGTGTTTCTTTTTTTTTGGTTGTAACTTTTTCTATTTTCTTAAAAGAATTGTCCAAATTTTTATTTATCCTTTTTTCCCGCGTCTGCGCCCCCCCCCCCCGCCGCCACTTCTTCTATCGCCACCGCCGCCGCTTCTTCTATCACCACCTGCTCCTCTGTCATCTCTGCCTGGCGTTCTTTCAAAGCCTGTGCGTTTGTCATTTCGAGCTACTATGTTAGGGTTTAAATCTCTTTTGGTCAACACTTCACCTTTGCAAATCCATACTTTAATGCCTATTTTTCCATAAACCGTTAAAGCAAATACATTGGCATAATCAATATCCATACGGAAGGTATGCAAAGGGGTACGACCTTGTTTGAGTTCTTCTGAACGAGCAATCTCTGCACCTCCGATACGACCACCTACTTTTACTTTGATACCTTCAGCACCCATTCTCATGGTATTCTGAATAGCCATCTTTACCGCTCTTTTATAATTCACACGTCCTTCAATTTGCTTGGCAATAGATTCAGCAACAATTTGAGCATCTAATTCAGGTCGACGAATTTCAAGAATATTGATTTGTACATCATCTTTACCGGTTAATTTTTTCAACTCCTCTTTAATACGATCAACTTCCTGACCACCTTTACCGATAATAATACCTGGACGAGATGTATGAATGGTAACAATCAATTTACCCAACATACGCTCAATAACAATTTTTGCGATACCGCCTTTATTGATACGGGCGTTGAGGTAATTACGAATTTTCACATCTTCTATAAGCTTGCCTGCATAGTCATGTTTATTACCATACCAGCTGCTGTCCCATCCGCGGACGATGCCTAATCTACTTGCTATTGGATTTGTTTTTTGACCCATGGTTCTATTTTGTTATCAACGTATCGTTATTATCAATAACGTTGCTTTTTTTATTAGTTATTACTTTAGTATCTACAATAAGGGTTACGTGATTGCTTCTTTTTTTCTTTTGGTAAGCTCTACCTTGTGGGGCAGGCATCATACGTTTTAGGGTACGGGCACCATCCACAAACACGGTTTTAACGATCAAATCAGATTCATCTACGCCTTCGTTTTTGTTTTTCCAGTTAGAGATTGCACTTACGAGCAATTTTTCTAAAGGAATAGAAGAGTGTTGTGCATTGAACTTTAAAAAAGCCAGGGCTTTCTCTACATGCATACCTCTGATAACGTCCACGAGCAATCGCATTTTACGCGGTGATGTGGGGTAATTTCTTAATCTTGCTACTGCTTCCATTGTAAATTAACTATTTTCTTAATTGTTACTATTATTATTATTTGCCTCCTGAATGTGATTTAAAATTTCGAGTTGGAGAAAACTCACCTAATTTATGTCCAACCATAAACTCAGTAACATATACGGGTATAAATTTATTACCATTATGCACAGCAAACGTATGACCTACGAAATCTGGTGTGATTGTAGAGCGTCTGCTCCAGGTTTTAATTACTCCTTTTTTTGTTTTGCCTTCATTTACGTTTACCACTTTCTTTTCAAGTTTTACGTCTATATAAGGACCTTTCTTAATTGAACGAGCCATTTATTTATAAATTTATTTTAGTTTTTTAATTTTTTACCGTTACTACGTACAATGATCAACTTGTCAGAACCTTTTTTCTTACGTGTTTTTTCACCTTTAGCGTACTTACCTGTTCTAGAACGTGGATGTCCACCAGAAGAGCGACCTTCACCACCACCCATCGGATGATCTACCGGATTCATTGCAACACCTCTATTACGTGGTTTGATTCCTTTCCATCTGTTACGACCTGCTTTACCCATTGATTCCAATGCATGATCAGAATTTGAAGCTGATCCTACGGTAGCGTAGCAATTGATCAATACTTTTCTTAATTCACCAGAAGGCATTTTAAGCACAGCATATTTTTCTTCTTTTGCATTTAATTGAGCAGAAGCGCCAGCACTACGGGCCATTTTTCCACCCTGACCAGGTTGTAATTCGATATTATGAATAATGGTACCAAGAGGCATATTTTTCATAGGTAATGCATTTCCTAAATCAGGTGTTGCATTATCTCCACTCATTACATTCATACCAACTGTAAGGCCTTGAGGTGCGATGATATATCTTTTTTCACCATCTGCATAATGTAGCAAAGCGATGAAAGCCGTACGATTTGGATCGTATTCTATAGAATTTACAACAGCTGGAATGTCTTTCTTATTGCGTTTGAAATCAATAATACGATACATTTTCTTGTGACCGCCACCGATGTAACGCATCGCACGACGACCTTGTGAATTTCTACCACCGGTTTTCTTAATAGGTGTTAGTAATGATTTTTCAGGTACGTCTGTAGTAATTTCTGCAAACGCATTCCCAATTCTCCATCGGGTGCCTGCTGTAACTGGTTTATATTTTCTTAATGCCATTTTCTTTTATTAATTAAAATGCGTATAAATCTATTGTTTCTCCTGCTGCCAATTGAATGGTTGCTTTCTTAAATGAGGGTTTACGTCCTTTCAAAATGCCTGCTTTGGTCATTCTTGACTTATTTTTTGCAGGTACTACACAAGTATTCACGTCATCTACACGTACATTGTAATACTCTTCAACTGCTTTTTTTATTTCAAGTTTATTCGCTCTTTTATCTACTACAAAACAATAGCGGTTTAGCTTTTCGGTTTGTTTGTTTACCTTTTCGGTAACAATGGGTTTCTTTAATATTTCTGAAGCTTTCATGTTCTTTAATTAGTTTTTGGGTTTAAGCAACTTCTTCCAATTCGGTTTCAGCAAATTGTTTCACCACATTTTCAGTGAGTAATAATGTACCTGCATTCAACACATCATACGTGTTAGAATTGTAGAATACGTCTGTTTTCACTTTTTGTAAATTTCTTGTACTTAAAAACACATTGTCGTTAAAATCTGGGAGTAAAAACAAGGTTTTAGCGGCAGATAATTTCAAGTTGTTTAAAATATTGACAAATTCTTTTGTACTAGGTGTATCCATATTGATATCTTCCACTACTACAATGCTATTTGATTTTGCTTTGTAAGAAAGTGCTGAATAAAAAGCAAGATTTTTCACTTGTTTATTCAATTTGAAAGAATAACCGTGAGGTTTAGGTCCAAAAATGGTACCACCGCCTTTGTACAATGGATTACGAATGTTTCCTTTACGAGCACCACCGGTACCTTTTTGTTTGTGAAGCTTTCTTGAAGCACCATGCACTTCTGCACGTGTTTTCACTTTATGTGTTCCCTGATGACGAGCAGCAAGGTATTGCTTTACAGAAAGGTAAATCAGATGATCATTGGGTTCGATACCAAAGAAATCATCAGGTAGTTCAACACTACGACCAGTTGTTTGTCCTTTTATATTTAATACTTCTATTTGCATGATTACTTTTGAATTAATACGATTGAACCATTATGACCAGGTACTGAACCACTTACGAGGATGTAGTTTTTTTCTGGAAATATTTTTAATACTTTTAATGCTTTTACTTTTACGCTTTCGCCGCCCATTTGACCAGCCATACGCATACCTTTAAATACACGTGACGGATAAGACGAACCACCTATTGAACCGGGAGCTCTTTGACGATCGTGCTGACCATGAGATGCTTCGCCCACACCAGAAAATCCATGACGTTTTACAACCCCTTGAAATCCTTTTCCTTTAGTGGTACCGATTACACTCACCATTTCGCCTTCTGCAAAAATATCACAAGTGATTGTGTCACCTAATGATTTTTCCAATTCACAGTTACGTAATTCTTTCACTACAGATTTAGCCCCAACATTTGCTTTTGCAAAGTGGGCAAGCATAGCTTTGTTGCTATTCTTTTCTTTTTTATCGCCAAAAGCAATTTGCAAAGCACTATACCCATCATTTTCAGTGGTTTTCACTTGTGTAACTACACAAGGACCTGCTTCTATGATCGTACAAGCGATTTGCTTACCGTTAGGCTCGAAAATGCTGGTCATGCCAACTTTTTTTCCTATAATTCCTTTCATTCTGTTTATATTTTAGTCAGCGCTACGCCGAAACGCAGATGACGATGATCTATTATTTGTTATGCTTTTATTTCTACTTCTACACCTGATGGTAAATCAAGTTTTGAAAGCGCATCTACTGTTTTAGAAGAAGATGTGTAGATATCCATGAGACGCTTGTGCGTACACAACTGGAATTGCTCTCTTGCTTTTTTGTTCACAAATGGCGAACGTAACACGGTAAATATTTTTTTGTCTGTTGGTAAGGGCATGGGACCTGTTACCACAGCGCCTGTGCTACGAACTGTCTTTGCTATTTTTTCAGCTGACTTGTCCACCAGGTTATGGTCATAAGACTTTAATTTTATACGAATTCTTTGCGACATATTATTGAGTCCCTATATAATTTTGGGAGTGCAAAGGTAATTTTTATTATTTAAGTACCAAAACTTTTTTAAGAAAAAATAAAAAAAGTTTTAAATGCCTGCCAGTGGCTGTTCTTGATGCGCAATTTATAATAATAAACACCCTAAAACATCATTTAATTATGATTTATTGGTATGATTAATATGTCTAAGCGGACTTGTAAAGCAAATATATATCTATTTATTAAACAAAATAAGATGCATTATTGTTTTATGACCTTTATTGATTCCTGTCTATTTTTTAAAAAATAAATTCCTTTTTGCCATTTTTTTGTATCAAGTTGTATTTCCCTTTTATCAGCCCATACTTTTTCCAATATACGGCCCTGAATATCAGTGATGATCAATGTTTCGCCCTGTAATTCATTTTTCAATATGACTTGTAAGTGATCCGAAAAGGGATTGGGGAATGCATTCATGTTCATCTTATTTTGTTTAAATTCAGGCACTGCATTGGTGACATTCATCAAACCCATTTTCAACCCATTACCAAAACTGCTGACCCACATTTCATTTTGATTAAATGGATTAAAGAAAACTCTTTCGGGCTGCCGAAACGGATAACTATCAACAAGCGTCCATGTAGGGGGCACCGCATTCATATTGTTACTCATCCATAAACCCTGGGTTTCGGTCGTCAGAAAGGCTTGTTGAAAGTTAGTAGGGTTAAAAGTGATAGATGTTACACGGTCAAACTGGTTAGCGGTTAGTTTTGTCCAGTTCAAGCCCCTATTGGTGGTCCGAAATAAGCCCCCCAACCCATTAGGTGCACCACCCCAACCACTAAAGACCCCCACATACCAGGTATTTTGGGTTGTGTCTGAAGGATCTATCACAATGTCTTTGGTCCAATAATACATATCAGAATGGCTCACATCGCTCCAACTACTTGTTATAGGATTATAAAGAAAAACACCACTGCTTGCGGTGAAAGTCCCTGCCCCATTTCTTCTTCCCGAAAAAGTACAAAGTAATTTTCCGTCTTTCAACACTTCTATACTTGCTGGATGCCCCTCTGTGCGCGGGGGTGCTGACAGTTTAGTCCAAACAGATGCAGCTCCATTTTGCAAGTCACTGGTCATCCAGATGCCACCCTGCCCGGTGCCTGCCCCATAATGTATCACCGAGGCATACATTTTATTGACATTATTAGGATCAAGCGCCAACCAAAATACCGGATGACCAAATTGATGGAGTGTAGACCAGTTGTTGCCATTGTCAGCACTGAAAATTATTTTTCCATTGGCATCATTCGCATCCAGTTGCGCATCTGCCAGTCGTGTACTTTGATACATATCATGAATATTTGAACAAGCCCCATATAAATAACCATTCGTTGAAGACACCATTCGATACAATGAATTGACTGAAAAACCGTTATAATCAAAACCCCATGTGTTACCGCCATCTTTACTTCTGACACCTCCGATATCGCTGTAACATGAAAACATGTTATTGGCGTCTTTCCAGTAGACTTGCCAACAAGTGGTATTTTCTAATCCGATACTGTGGTATGATTGTTTGGTAGGTGTAGGTGATCCTGCATTGTGTTGGTCTGTATTGTTTACATAAGCTTGTTTCCAGTTAGCCCCTCCATCAGAACTGACATGTACAAAACCGAAATCACCAAAGATGATTTTATTGGCATTATTGGGTGCAACAGCAATGCCAAATATGGTTTCGCCCCAACTCCAAGCTTTGTCACCTTGATAACCACTCCAGCCTGTTTTGATATTTTGATTGTTGGTACTTAAAAATACTTTATTCCAAGTAGTGCCTGCATCGGTACTTTTATATATAAGTGGGGCATTGAGTGCATCGTCGCTCCCTCCTAAATACATGGTATTCACATCATTCAGGGCCATGCCTGTATACATAACAAAATCATTAGAAAAATTGATGCCTGCAGATTTGTTCACCCAGGTGCCACTGGCATTGTCCATGGTATAAACACCTTTAGCAAAGGCATAATAATCATAAGGCATCAGGCCATTGTAGACATCGCCATTGTTGGCTGTGATGCATAAAAAACGTGTAACACCCCCATTGTTGGCTCCTGAAAAATGCCATATATTTTGACCAGCTGTGATACCTGAAGTCGTCATTAATGTGAATGTAGTTCCTCCATTTGAAGATTGAAAAACGCCTTCATTGGTCCCTATATAAATATTATTCCCATTATAAAATACGCCCCCTGTTATGATACCGGCTCCATTGTTGGCACAATGCTTTACTAAAGAGAAAGTAGATCCCCCATCCTGACTGATCACAATATCACCATAATAATTCATAATCAATTGCTGTGGATTTGAATAATTGGCATACATGCGGTATACCCCTCCTAAGTTTGCATCAAAACCGGGTAATGCAGTCCATGTATTGCCTCCATCGACCGTTTTTACGGGGTACCCATCATTCCCATCATTATAATTACAATAGGCAATGTTGGGATTATTGGTATATTCATAGGTAGAAATATTTAAGCTTGTTAATTTTGAAAAATGAATTTGGGAGTATGAATTACCAAAATCGGTGCTGTGAAACATTTCACTCATATCACAGGCTATATGAAACTCATTGTCATTACCTGGATTAATTTTTGGAAAAAAAAGGGCTCCCCCACCCCCTAAGCCCTTTGGATTAAAACTGGCAGGTTGGGCATGAGTCCACAAATGCATTGATAATACAATCAGAAGAAGAAGATTTTTCATATGTGTTGGTTTTTTGAATATAAAGATATTAAAGGGTTCTTTGACAATTGTCATGACAATGAAATTTTATTTAAAACCGTTGTATTTAAATATTTCTAGTAATCAAATAACAATTATTTGAACAGTATATACGATATTTACAGCATCATACCTTGAATTCTATTCCATGAAGCCACTTTTCTTTTTGATTTCGCTCTTCAGTTTTGCCATTGCTAAATCACAACCCTTTTCGGCATATACCGACCTTCGTCAGCAATTCTATGTATTTGACAATGGGGCCATCAATCAGTTAGAGCATTTGTTACCCATCGATTATAAAATAGGTAGAAGCGCTGTAGCCTATCTTGACAATCAACGTATTTTCAAAATCTATAAAGATGGCATGGTCACTACCGTAAACGATATGTTTACAACTAATTTTCAGGTATCAGATCACTTAATTTTATTTAAAAGTGCCAACATGGTTTCAATTATTGATGAAGGGGAAGTGGTATTGTTATCAAAGCTTTGTAATCGTTATGCCATGGGTGATAGTGTGGTTTTATTTTATGATATGAATCGTTCTAGTTTTAATGGTTATTATCAAGGAAAAATAACAGAACTTGAAACATTTTTAAATTTAAAAGATGGTGATTTTACCTTTGACAGCACTGTAAAAGTATCAGATAATATAGGCGCTTATATTAATTATAATGAACAATTTAAGGTTTTTTACAACAACGAAACTGAGGTATTGGAAAACCAACCGGTAAAACAATTTCAAGTAGGTAGAAATGTGGTTGGATATGTAGATATCAATAATATTTTCAAAATTTATTATAAAGGACAAAGTTTTACCATTGACCCATTTGCCCCTAAAAGTTTTATGGTGGGTGATGATGTAGTGGCATTTCATGGAAACGATGGATATTTTAAAATCTTTTACAAGGGCAACTTAATCACCATTGGCTATTACGATCCTCGTTATATCGTGAGTGATCGTGTGGTTGCTTATGCTGACCCTAATGGTTATTTTAAGGTATTTTACGAAGGTGAACAAACGGTCATGGACAATTATTATCCAGACAAAATAAGAGCCAGTTACAATTCGGTGGTTTATACAAACAAAGCCAATACCCTACGTATGTTTAGCAAAGGAATGGTGTATGACATTACAACCATGAGTATTTTAGACATGCGGCTTGATTATGATGTATTGCAATATAAAGTAGGATTGAATGCATTTAAAATGTTTCACAACGGACATTATTATAATTAGATTAACAGCGGAATACTCTTTTTCATTTTAATTTTAGAAAAAAATACAAATGCAGAAAATTAAATTTCTTTTCATTTTAGTGTTTGTACAACTATCTGCACAAGCTGCTAAAATATTGATTCCGATGGATGATGCGAATCAAAAAAACCATTTAAAGGCATATGGAGTCGCCTATTTTGTATTGACAAAAAACCAAAAAATAGATTGGTTGCTTAATTACAAAGGAGGGAGTTTTGTGTTTGACCAGTATCTTGAACTTGAAAATGAGTGTAAAATTCGTGATGTAAGTTACGAAGTAATTCCTGATGCCCGTTACACAGCTATATTGACTGAAATTGCAGACCCAGATGCCAATATGGATATTGTACAATTAGAGAGGGCCCCAAAAATTGCTGTCTATACACCCGATAGCAAACTACCCTGGGATGATGCAGTCACAATGGTACTCACTTATGCTGAAATTCCTTTTGACAAAGTATATGATGATGAGCTATTAGAAGACAAACTTGTAAAATACGATTGGTTACATTTGCATCATGAAGATTTTACAGGACAGTATGGTAAATTTTATGCTGCTTACCGAGGCGCCCCATGGTATATAAGCGATGTGGCAAAAAATGAAGCGATGGCAAAAAAACATGGCTTTACAAAAGTCTCCCAATTAAAATTAGCGATAGCAAAAAAAATTAAAAACTTTGTCATTGGTGGTGGCTATCTGTTTGCAATGTGTAGTGCCACTGATAGTTATGATATTGCGCTTGCTTCAGAGAGTACAGATATTTGTGATGTGATGTATGATCAAGACCCGCAAGACCCGCAAGCCCAAAGTAAGCTTGATTTTAATCAATGTCTTGCTTTTAAAGATTTTAGGTTGGTGACAAACCCTTATGAGTATGAATATTCTGACATCGATGCGACTACTACACGTCAGGTACCCTTTAATAGCGATTATTTCACCTTATTTACATTTTCTGCCAAATTTGATCCGGTGCCATCTATGCTTTGTCAAAATCATACCACTACGGTGAAAGGATTTATGGGACAAACCACAGCTTTTAAGAGTCGTGTAATCAAAAGCAGCACATTAATCATGGGTGAAAATAAAGCCGCAGGTGAAGCTCGATATATACATGGGGAATTAGGAAAGGGCACATGGACATTTTATGGAGGGCATGATCCCGAAGATTATCAACATCAGGTAGAAGACCCACCGACAGATTTGAGTTTGCATCCCAACTCACCTGGCTATAGGCTCATTCTTAATAATGTATTGTTTCCTGCAGCAAAAAAGAAGCCCCAAAAAACCTAATAAACTTGTACATTTGCCAACCTAAAATGTAAATAAGTCTTTGGAATATACCATACAGCATATTAGTCCTATTCGTGAAAATGTATTGCATATTTCGCAAAATGAACATAAACTGTCATTGACCTTTTATTTTCAAGGTGCTGAATGTGGATTTTCATTTGCGCAAACACAACATAGTTACAAACTTCATTTTGATTATTCGAAAGACGCATTAAAAAAGAAAGAATTTGAGTTTGGCAATTTATTAAATTTTGAAGAGAAAGTCGAGAGCAATATCTGTTGTAATACCCAAATGATTTTACATCAAATCATTAGTACAAAATACGAAGGAAAGTATAAAAAAATATTTGTTGAAAGTAAAGCGCTTGAGTTGTTATTATGCACTATTCACTTTATTGAAGAAATCAAGTCGCCATGTGATACATGTAAATTTCTGAATCAGCCCCTTGAAAAAGAAAAAATTATTCAGGCCCGTGAGATTATTTTACAAAATATCAATCAGCCACCTACCATACCTGAACTGGCAAAACAAATAGGCATCAACCAATGTTATTTAAAGAAAGGATTTAAAGAAATGTTTAAATCAACCGTGTATGAATATGTGATGGAACAAAGAATGTTAAAAGCTAAAATGTTACTCTCGTTAAATACGCAAACGGTTTCGCAAATAGCCGAAGAAGTAGGCTACTCCAACACAAGCAATTTTAGCAATGCCTTTAAAAAATATACTGGCTTGTATCCGAGTGAAATATCAAAGAATTAATGACGGTCTGCATAAAACGCTTGTGTTTGATCTTTTAATACCGACGGCGGATATAATATAGTCAATGCAACTCAAGCAAAGTAAACCCGCATCGGCATTATACCAAAGTGGATAGACTAAAAATAATCCGCTAAAGGTATAAACTTTAGGATTAAGACTTTCATTTTTTATACCCAGATTTTGCAGTCGAAATAAAGTTTTAACTTCAGCTGAAAATCATTGACTGATGTCAAAAGAAATTGTGTCATTATTTGAAAAGTTTCAACACCCTACCTGAGATATTTTCATTTCATTGAAATGAATCAGCGTTTAAAAACAATTTTTAGATGCTCTGCCCAATGTTCTTTGTAAGGCTCTTGTTTATCCCATCGCCATCGCATCAGGCTCACGATTCTTTTAGCTTCGTTTTCAAATAAAGGTGAAGAGGCGTACATTACCACAATTTTTGCAGGAACTCCGTTACTATCTATGGGACAATAAATATTTACATAACCTTCAAGATTTCTTTTGCTGGCTTCTTCAGGATAAACAAGATTATCTTTAATAAAGCGCTCCATATTACCAATAAAAACCGGGGGATTCCTTTCTAATAAAACAACATTAGGAGGAGGTGTATCAAAAAAAATGGAATCTTTACCATCCGTCTTGTAATATAACTTCTGGATAGAATCATATTTTATTGCACGGTGTTGTGCAATACCCAAAATGACTATAAGATTAAAAACTAAAATCAAAAGTGTCAATTTCATGGCCCCAAATTTCAATCAAAAGTAAGCATATTGTCTCTGATTCTTTTTTTTTAAAAATGGCATACTGTTTAAATCACAGGGAGATTTCTTTCACATAAAGGAAGTCAGCCAGTGATTTAATATAACAAATAAGCAATTTTGTTTAGGCATCTATTCTATATTTCCTGGTATTGTTATGCTAATTTTTAGCCCCCATTATTATAAAAAATTCAATTACTTTTGGTTGTTTAAAAAGCTACTATGCGGTATTATCTTTTTATTTGTCTAATTTATTTAAGTAATAGTCTCAGTGCTCAAGTGCCTAAGTGGTTAATAAGTGCAAGCAATGAGCCTTATCAGAAACAGCAATTCAGTGATGGAAAAATAGTGCCTGGTGTTTACCGTTTTGGCGAAACCGTTGGAGACCTTGATGTTTTGATCATTCCTAACGGGCCAAATTATATTGTTCAATATGTGTATGGTGTATGGGAAAAAAGTTATTATACAAGAGAGGTCATTCGATTACATAAGTATGGTACTTTTAACAAAGTAATGGTAGACAGCAACCAAATGCAATTTGAGGGTTTTGTAGCAAACTTTTTTAATTACCAAAAAAATCAAAAAGGATTATTTCTTCATGGCGATATAGTAAAGCGACAACCTTATGGAAAAGATAGTGCTTTAGTAGGTATGTATGTTTCAAATATTGAACGCTATTATTCTGATGCTGAATTGTATGAATTATCGCTTGAAGTAAAGGGTTCATCATTTTTTAAAAGAAAATCTAACCAACACTTAATGTTGATGCGTCATACCTTGTATGCAAAATATGGACAAGTGTATAGACTTGGGGGTGAGTTAGATGAACATTTTAAAAAGAAAGACTGGTATGAACCCACCTTATTGGAAACCAGTCAATTTTTAACTGATATTGAGCGTGCCAATTTAAAATTATTAGAAGAGGAAGAAAGCCGGCGTATACCCGTTGGAAGAGAATCAGATGAACGTGAATAAGATTGACTCCCTCTTTTAAAACCAATAGCTAAAAAGCAATTGGATTCAAATTAGGTTCAGCTCTCAAAAGTTTATATTTTAATAATTTTCACAACTTCACTTAATGGACCTTCTATCACTTTTAAAATATACACCCCTTTAAGATAGTTGCTCATATTGAATTCTACATGAGGTTCAAGAGACTCCATTCGAAATTTGCAATTTCCAAATAAATCATACATTTCGTAACGACGACGTTTGTTGCCTAAGTTGTTTTTGATGACTAGCTGTTTGCTAACAGGATTATTATAATGAATACCAAAATTATAATCCAACGAATAGGGTTTTGTCTTAATAAAAAAAATGGTATCGGTACAGTCTAAATGATCACCATACAAGGTAGAAATATTATTCAAGTAATAAGTACCCGTATCTATTAATTGTATGATGGTGTCCCCTTTAAAGTAGTCGTAACTTTTATAAATTATATTGTTTTTATATAAGTCGAAGCGACAAGATGCTAGATTACAATTTTGAATGAATGTAGTAAGGGTATCTTTTTTGTCAATGTTTAAATCAATGAATGATAACGTATGTGGGTTTAATTGTTTATTTAAAAAAGAATCAATGGCTGAGCAATAAGGAAAAGTATGACCCGTAAAGTTGTAGTGATAGGATATCTTAGTGGTATCATTAAAAAACGATTCAGTATAGTTTGAATCATGCTCAGCCTGCATCAACACTATAGGTTCATTATTACCCCATGCGAAAAGATATTTTGTTTGGTATGTTAAGATATTATTTTTGATGACATTATGATCATAAATCGAAACCAGGCTATCAAATTTTTGAAGTAACACATTGTAGGAGGGCATAGAAGTATCGAATGCAATTGAGTAACCTCCACTAATAATGGTTGCAAATGGATGTGTCACCATGCTGGCCAACAAAGAAGCATACCCACCTTCTGCAGCACCCAATAATATAACTTGATTATATTTTTTTTTCAAGGTTTTGATAGTGGCAATAATTTCTATAAGATAATTGAGTCCATATCGTTGTTGATTATTAATCAGTAAGTCGATCACAGCTGGATGGTCTAATTTGTATTTGTTCCAATAAATGGCTCGTGCATCTTCATTAGGTTTCATCATGGCATAAACATCACCAGCATTCCTTAAATCGTTTGATAAATAACATAGTTCATTGTATTGACCATAACCTTGTACTATTTCTGAAGCTGTGTTATTGCCATTACCAGGTACAATTAAAAATGCCCGATCACATCGTACATTTTTTGGAGATGTTCTTGGATATAAAAAATTATATGCGGTGCCTTTTTTAGCATTCAGTTCAAATTTGATATAGGTAAGTGGATCTTGTTGATTAAAAGCTAGGGGATATTGATTATATGTAGTATTTCTATCTGTGTCATAAAAAATAGTATCATTCAGTATCATCGCATCAATAGATTTAAAATCAGGCAGTGAAAACTTAAAATCAGTAACTAAAATATTATGGAGATCAGCGGTTGACTGTATATCATTATGTACAAAAAAGTGATCATTGGGCATTTTATTTGTAACATACATCGGACTATTAAATATCTGTGAGAACCAGGCACTGTCTGCGCTATTTAATTGTGCATTTGTAAACAATCTCAGCAACAAAAATATAAGCGTCAATAGTAAAGTAGGTTTGATCCCCTTGATTCTCATTTGGTTGGTTTTGTAATAGTAAATATAAAATTAAAAAGTGGTTAAGCAAAATCACCCATGGCATATTCTCAAAGAGTGGGTTTTACTTAAGTTCATATCCAAGTTGCATGATGCAATATGACTGTCAATTAGTGAACTAAGTTTCATCTTAAATCAACTGGTATTAAGTAAATATTAAATTTTATAATAAACCTCCAAAGAATAAAAAAGAGTCCTTTTGATCATTGATTACTTTCATTGTTTGCAGATAATATGGCCAAATTGCAAGAAGTCAATCCGCTATATGATAATTTCCAAACGTTCATTGATTTGTCATGTCAAAATCATGATATAGGTATATCAACTTGATAATGTTACTGCGCGAATGTATAGGACAACATTACTCCATTGTAAAGAGATACTATTTATAAAAAAAAATCCGGTATTTAAACCGGATTTGTATAAAATGTATTCTTTAAATAAGTATCATGGTGGGCAGTCAGTAATAGTTGTCAAATTAATTTTTGGAGAAATAAATGCGTAAAGGCATTCATTCATTTTGAAAAAATTTGATAGAAACCCTGCGACTCAAAAAGCATCGTCAAATAGTTATTAGCCTGGATGCAAAATGTATAGGAATAACACTGATACATTTCTGCATATTTTTTTTAAATAGATTTGGCAAAAAGTTGCTACATAAAATTTAAAAAGATGACAACACTTTTACTTAAGAAAATATTTAAGCAACCATTATTTATTAGAGATGATTTCGGCACCTAATGCCTGAGCTCCTGTACCACCTAAAAAGCCTTTTGCAAATATGGTGTAAATCTTACCTTGCACCAAAGTAATCGGTGGCAATGTTAGGGCTACAGTCATAGTACCTGCAACACGAACTTCTAAATTGTAAACGCCCGCATCTAGGGGTGCAAATGAAGTAAATCCTTTAAAAGCATTGTTTCCAAATACGACTGGACCGCCTACAACTGCTACATCTACAGCAGGTGCATTGGGTGACAGATGTACAAATCGTACATGCGCTTTACCTGCAGCAGGTGCGGTAAGGTCATCGGTTAACACTAATGGGGAAAGTTTGGAAACGGAATCAATCGCAAATATTGAGTAGTACTGATCCTTTGCAAAAGTGAGATCTGCATTAATAACTGAAGTGTTAGTACCAGCTACATTTACTTTAATATTTCTCATTCCTGAATTTACACTGAGGTATCCCGTATTTGATGGAAAGTTTAGGGCTGCATTATTTTTTTTATTATTATCTACAAGAAGATCTACACCAGGTGCATCGGGAGATGCATGAGTAATTAAAATGTTTGCATTGTCAATTTGTATATCATCGGTGGTTTTGTTGCAAGATGAGAAAGAAAAAATAGTGGCAATAAAAAGCATTGATGTAATGAAGGGACGACTAAGATTTTGTAAATTCATAATTAGTTTTTTTTTAGTGAAGTTCAAAAGTATATGCTGCTGCTATATGGGAAAAATAATTAAACTTATAGCTTATAATCTATGATGATATTACTGAAGACACTTTTGTGTTATAAGCTAAAATTCAAGATTTGTACACATTCTACCAATATTAATCAGATTATTTAATTCATCTATTTACGTTATGAATGTAATGAATTGGATAATAGATTTGTACGATTCAAAATTATATGTAACTCATTCGAATTAAATTGATTGAATATCTTTATCAGTACAAACACTATTTAATATTGAACATTTTTTAATTTATAAATTAAAAAATGTTCTATGGATATGGCTTGTTCAAAGTCATTATTATTTCTTTGAATAAATTCAGTTACAAAATCATTTTGATCAATAGTTACCATTAAGTGACTGACTTGATACTTTTTAAAATTATTTTTAATATCCATATCATGATGCAATGTCCATGGATAATGCAATGTTTTTACATGGGTATATAAGGCTAAGGCTCTGGGTTTAAGAAAACAAAATACATCAGAGGTGCTGTAATGCTCATTGATAAATTGAAAAGTATTTAAAACAGCCACATCATTTACCCCTGTAATTCGATTAGGGGTAAGGTTTTGTTCAAATTTATATTTATAAAAAAATATCAACGAAAATATTACGAGAGATGCTCCCAGTAATTTATGGACAGGGAAGTTTATCATTTTTATAAAATGATTCACCGCTAAATACATATAATAAATAAAGACAGGTAAAAAGGGATATAAATATCGAATACCCTGAGGATAAGTATACATGGAAATAATGATAAAATTCAATACCAACAAGATATCAATCGCTGATTTATATTTTATACTTCTGTAGAACATGAGCGATATCGTTGTGAAAAGAAAAAAGGATTCTAGCCATACTATGATCCAATTTAAGGTACCTGGCAAACTAAAATCAAGGAAACCCTTCATCGATTCGAGATATATTTTAAATCTGCTTCCCATGGCTTCATCCAACTTCATGACAGAGGTATATTCTTGCAAATCGCTGTGATTTACAGCAGGATGAAATAAGTATTTTAAAAGAAAAAAACTGAAAGTAAATACTACAAAAAAATAAAATTGTTGTTTTGTATCCTGCCATTTCCTTTGAAAAAATAGTATCAATAGATACATCATTTCATAAGCTATGATAATGATAAAAATACTTCTTGTAAAAATCGCTATTGAGGCAAACAAAGCAGCAAATACATACCATTTTTTGTCTGTTCGAAATAACAAATACAACATAAAAAACAAGGTAGCTGCTATTTCAGAATGACAAGTGGCTTTTAAATCTAAAGTTTGGGGATTATAGGCAAATACTAAAGTAAGTATCAAAGACCAAAATAGTTTGATGTGTAGTTTTGTAAAAAAGAAAAATACCGAGATGCATAACAATACTAAAATGCATGTATTGTAATAAGATAAATACGTATAATTAAGCCCTATAAACTTTACTGCAGGTGCTAATAATATTGAATATCCTGGTGGATAATAAGGAGGTGCATATCCTTTAGCATCAGGATTATAAATATAATTAGACGTTGCAAAGTTCTTGCCTTCAGCAATATTTAAAGCTTGCTTTAAGTATTGTGCAAAATCATCACCCCAAACATGATTAGCATTTATATTTAAATAGAACAAGGGTAACAATAATACCAATAAAAGGATAGTAGTCTTCCATTTTGCATTAAAGAGTTTATTGATATATGCTAATAAATGATTCAACAGAAATCAAAGATAATCATTGAAAAAATTTTAATTTTTAATTTTTCTGTATTGAATCATTTAATACAGAAGCAAGGTAAAATTCCTTATTTACATGATGCTTATGTCTATACAAAAAGTTCAATACAAAAATCATGTATTAAGAATATAGAATCTTTGTATAAGCGGTTTTGATAATATATTTGATCAATGAAATTTTCTAAGTATAATTATTAAAATGTACCTCAGAATACCGAAGTTGAGACTCTGAGGAGACTGAAGTTGTGACTATTTTTTTTTAAGTTGAGGCATCTTATTCTTTTTGTCAAAGCATATTATTCTTGTCCGGAATGATTGTCTATTGTTCAATGAAAAATAGCGAGATATATTTTGTGAAACATCCATAAAGTCGTCTGATCCGTCTTCCCTTTCATGGTGAATTATTTTTATTCTATTACATTTTTTGTGTTCAAATATATATTTTAATAGAACTCTGTCTGATAGACCACAGGAAAGTCCCAAAACAAAAATATCAAAAGGGTCGCTGTTTACAAATTCATCTATTTCTCGATAGTTATTATTCATTAAATACTGAAAATGCTTAAAATGTTTTAGAAATGCGGGGTTATTCAATTCTTCAATTGATTCATAGTGCTTATCGGATTCATCTCCATACCCAAATATAATATTATTGTCGGCTAATTGCCCATGAATATTTGTAACACTATATTTAATATTAATTTGATTTTCAATAAAATGATAATTCATGTACCTTTCAATTGTATTTGTATAATTAAAATTAACAAACTTAAAATTAGCGCCCGATTTAATTTCAAGGTGCGATAAACTATTTAGGCCAGTAATTCTATCCATTTCTTGAATATGCATATCAGATCTTATTGTTTTTAGATATTCTACTAAAGCACTTTTTAATATTTCAAAATCCCTATTCAAGGTTTCTATTGTTTCAGGACTCCCAGATACAAATTGAACTTGTGGATTTGGTATTAAATTCTTTAGATAACTATAATATTCATGTTCAATATCTACCCATCCGCAGTCTGAACATTCATGTATTAATTTTGAAATAAATTTTGATTTAATATACCATTGAAAATTAGGCTTTGTACTATTATTTCTTCCTTTTTCCCAGACCTCGTAAATACCATCACGCATTTTCATGTTTACTCTATCCTCAACACTACCAAAATTGCATTTAACTATTGTAAGCTCCCCCAAAAATAGTACGTTTTAAAAGTAGACAAATTATTAACTTTAA
>OEIV010000208.1_pt1 | contig 37179 bp, 33 predicted proteins | sample 1539231 | NCBI WGS metagenome assembly OEIV01 (sample SAMN03794762, study PRJEB22550) | activated sludge metagenome | feature: wastewater treatment plant; material: activated sludge; isolation source: Wastewater treatment plant of a petroleum refinery complex | place: Argentina: Buenos Aires ... | reverse complement strand
GCTCGGGGGGGCGGGGGACGTCAAGGTCAAACGCGCCGAAGCAGAGACGGCACGTCTCGCGGCAAAGGCACTTTCGACCGAGCGCGAAACGCTCGCCCGCCTGCTCGTTCCAGCACAATCGAGCGGCCTGCCCGGCATCGTCGATCAGTTGCGCGTCTCGTCGGGATACGAAACCGCCCTCGGCGCAGCGCTCGGCGAGGATCTGGAAGCCCCTGCCATCGACGAGACGCAGGATGGCGATGGCGAGCCGGTGGCGGTGCACTGGCGCCTGATCGAAACGACAAGCGCCGACCCGGGACTGCCGGCAGAAGCCGAGCCGCTTTCGAAACACGTCAAAGGCCCCACGGAGCTGACCCGCCGTCTCCGTCAGGTCGGCGTCGTTCCGCGCGATCTCGGCGCACGTCTCCAGGCGCACCTCAAGACCGGCCAGCGCCTCGTCAGCCGCGAGGGCGACCTGTGGCGTTGGGATGGCTTCGTCGCCGCCGCTCACGGCACCACGGCCGCCGCCCAGCGCCTCGCCCAGAAGAACCGCCTCGCCTCGATCGCGTACGAGGAGGCGCAGGCGACCGAGGCGGCCGAGATGATCGCCGAAGCGGAGGCCGCCGCGGCCGAGGAGCTGGCAGAAGCGCAGGCGGAGGAGCGGCAGCTCCGCCAGACCTGGCGCGCGACGCAGGCCCGGCTTGCGGAGACCCGCGAACGGCTGACCCGCATCGAGCAGGCCGCTCGCGAAACCGAAGCCCGCTATGCCGCCGTGTCCGAGGCACGCGAGCGAGCGCAGGACGATCTCGCCGAAGCGATCGAGCGCGAGACGGAGCTGCAGGCGGCGCTCGACGACCTCTCTCCCAACGATGCGATCGACGCCGAACTCGCTGCCGCGCGCACCACCACCGACCGCTGCCGAGCCGACGTGACTGCCACCGCCGCCGCGCTCGCCGAGCAACAGCGCGCCCGCCGCGCACGATCCGAGCGCGTATCGGCCATCGCGACCGAGCGCGAACGCTGGACCGGCCGAGGAGCCGCCGCCGAGCGCCAGACCGCGACGCTGCGGCAGCGCGCCGAGGCGTCACGCACCGAGCTTGCCGCGCTCGCCGAAATGCCGGCGGGACTGGAAGAGCGGCGCGACACGCTGTTCTCCGCAATTGCGGAAGCCGATGCCGAGCGCCAGCGCGCCGCCGACACGCTGGTGCAGGCGGAGGCCGATCTCAAGACTGCCCAGCAGGCCTTGCGCGCCGTGCAGTCCGCCGTCTCCGACAGTCGCGAGGCGCGGGCCCGCATCGAGGCGCGGCTCGAGGCCGCTCGTCAGCGCCGCCAGGAGGAAGCCCGGCGAATCCGCGAGACGCTCGGCGTCGTTCCCGAGGGCTGTCTGCCGCTCGCCGGTCTCGACCCGCAACAGCCTCTGCCCGACATGCCGGACGTCGACCGGCAGCTCACCCGGCTGAGGTCCGACCGCGACCGTCTCGGCGGCGTAAACCTTCAGGCGGAAGAAGAGCTGGAAGCGCTCAACGGTCAGTTCTCGACCCTCGAGACGGAGCGCGCCGACGTCGAGCAGGCGGTCGCCAAGTTGCGCGGCGCCATCGGCCAGATCAACCGCGAGGCGAAGAAGCGGCTCGGCGAGGCTTTCGACACCGTCGACGGCCACTTCCGCCGGCTGTTCACGACGCTGTTCGGCGGAGGCGAAGCGCGGCTGGAGATGGTCGAGGGTGAGGACCCGCTGCAAGGGGGACTCGAGATCATCGCCAAGCCCCCGGGCAAGAAGCCGGCGACGCTGTCTCTGCTCTCCGGCGGCGAGCAGACGCTCACCGCGCTGTCGCTGATCTTTGCCGTGTTCCTCACCAATCCGTCGCCGATCTGCGTGCTGGACGAGGTGGACGCGCCGCTCGACGACGCCAACGTCGACCGCTTCTGCACGCTGATGGAGAAGATGGCGGCGGAAACGGCCACCCGCTTCCTCGTCATCACCCACCACCCTATGACGATGGCGCGCATAAACCGCTTGTTGGGTGGGACGATGGCCGGGCGCGGGGTTCCGCAACTCGTTTCGGTCGATCTCGAAACCGCCACGCGGTTCCTCGAGGCGGTCTGACGACCAGGTCAACGAGCCACTTCCGAAGACCAATCGAGCGTGCTCTAGGCTGGCCCGCGACCAGCGGCGGGGTGTCACGCCTTGGCCAATGTTCCAACCCGGCAACAGGGGGCTCGACGGGCTCAAGCCGGCAGCAAAGTTGGCACGATCAGCCAACGCGTTGTTTTCGGCTGCCCAATTTTGTTCCGCCATCAGATGATGCGGCATGGGGAATGGCCATCCGGCACCGTTAGAACGCTACGTTTGTTGAGCTTTCGGTTTCTTGACACCCCCTGGGGGCGTGACTATGGTTCGCGCCGTCGATAACCCGCTCTTTTTCCGGGCTCTCTCCAGCTTCGGGCCAAATCCTCATGTCAGACCGCGACAAGTCAGGCAGCGACGGAAGTGGCGACCGCCAGTCTGGCGAGATCAGTCCGGAGGAACGCGAAGCCTTCCGAAAGCGAGCGAGTGAGCTCGGCAAGCGCCTCGACGAGGCGCAGTCGCGCCACTCAGGTGTTTCGAAGCGAAGCGACGGCACGTCCGAGCAGCCCTCCGGGGCCGGTCTCGCCCAGGCCTTCCGGTTCGCGACGGAGCTGATCGTCGGTCTCGGCGTGGGCTGGTTCATCGGTAACGCGCTCGACGGCGTGTTCGGCACCGGGCCGTGGCTGCTGATCTTGTTCATCATGGTCGGCTTCGCCGCCGGCATGCTGAACGTGATCCGCGCGGCGACGAGGTCGCAACGCAAAGGGCCGGCGGCTCCGCCGGGACGGCCCGAATTGTACGACGACGAAGACGACAAGTAGGGGGACGGACCTTGGCAGCCGGCGCGCACGAAGAGGCCCATGGGCCTATGCACCAGTTCGAGCTCACCAAAAAGGTGCCGCTCGAGCTTTTCGGCTATGACGTTTCCTTCACCAACTCCTCGCTGTGGATGCTGATCGCCGTGGTTGCGGCCAGCGCATTCCTCATCATGTCGATGCGCGGGCGCTCGCTGGTGCCGACGCGCTTCCAGTCGATGGCCGAGGTGATCTACGAATTCATGGCGAAGACGGTCCGCGACGTGTGCGGCCCCGAGGGCATGAAGTACTTCCCGTTCGTCTTCACCATCTTCATTTTCGTGTTCTTCGCCAACGTTCTCGGCATCATTCCGGGCTCGTTCACCACCACCAGCCACATCTCCGTTACGTTCGCGCTGGCGTTGACGGTGTTCGTGTTCGTCACCCTGGTCGGCTTCAAGACGCAGGGCGTCGGCTACCTCAAGATGTTCGTTCCCGAGGGCGTGCCGATGCTGCTGCTCCCCCTGATCGTCGTCATCGAGGTCATCTCCTACTTCATGCGCCCGGTGTCGCTCTCGGTTCGTCTGTTCGCCAACATGCTCGCCGGCCACATCCTGCTCAAAGTCTTCGCCGGCTTCGTGATCGGCCTCGGCCTCGTCGGCGGCTGGGCTCCGCTGGCCTTCATGGTCGGCTTCACCGGCTTCGAGCTCGGCATCGCCATGCTGCAGGCGTTCATCTTCGCGCTGCTCACCTGCATCTACCTCAACGACGCACTGCACTCGCACCATTGATCCAGGCCCGGTTCCCAACGGTCCGCGCCCGGCTCGACCAACACCCGTCCAAGTTCGCAACCAATCCGCACACTTAAGGTCCAAAAGGAGACAACGATGGATCCCGCAACCGCAAAACTGATCGGCGCCGGCCTTGCTTGCACCGGTCTCATCGGCGCCGGCATCGGTGTCGGCACGATTTTCGGCAACTACCTGAACGGCGCGCTTCGCAATCCGTCGGCTGCCGACAGCCAGCGCATCTGGATGTTCGTCGGCGCCGCCATGACCGAGCTTCTCGGCCTGCTGGCGTTCGTCGTCGCCATGATCATCCTGCAGTAATCCGCACGACCCGAGGGCGCGGACGGATCGCCGTCCGCGCCCTTGCCGCTTTGCCGGGGCGTCTCGCCGACGTCCAGCCGATTTCCGGCCCGCGCGCCAGTCTCGTCCGACCGAGCGGCATGTCGGGCCTGCTGTTTGATCGAAAGGTCACTCGCCAGACGGGCTTCGCGCCTGATCGGCCTTGACCCTGATACAGTTCCATGGCCGCCTCGGCCCCGTGCCGCCGGTCCCGTCCTGAGGAGCTCACGATGATCGCCGCGATTGTCGCCGCCGCAGCCACGCACGCTGCCCCGCAATCCTCCGGGATGCCGCAGTTCAACCCCGCGTTCTATCCCTCGCAGCTGTTCTGGCTGGCGATCTCGTTCGTCGTCCTCTACCTGCTGATGTCGCGCGTCGCGCTGCCGCGCATCGGCGAGGTCATCGAGGAGCGTCGCGACCGCATCCAGCGCGACATCGATTCCGCCGAGAAGGCCAAGCGCGAGACCGAGAAGGCGCTGGCCGGCTACGAGAAGGCCCTCGCTGACGCCCGCGGCCGCGCCAGCGGCATGGCCAAGGAGACGCGCGACAAGCTCACCGCCGAGGTCGATGCCGAAAAGAGCCGCGTCGACGCGCAGGTTCAGGCCAAGATCGCCGAGGCCGAGACGCGCATCACCGCCACCAAGACCAAGGCCATGTCCAGCATTGGCGAGATCGCCAGCGACATCGCCGGCGCCGTGGTTGGCAAGCTCACGGGTAGCGACGCCACGCCCGACGAGGTCAAGAAGGCGCTGCTCCAAGTCTCGAGCAAGTGAGGCAATAGGTCATGTTCAATCCCGCCCATCCCGAATTCTGGGTCCTCGTCTCGTTCATCGGCTTCGTTCTGATGATGATGTACTTCGGCGTGCCGAAGCTGATCGGTAACGCGCTCGACGCGCGCGCCGACGCGATCCGCAAGGAGCTGGACGACGCGCGCAAGCTGCGCGAGGAAGCCCAGCAGCTGCTGGCCGATTACCAGAAGAAGAGCCGCGAGGCCGAGGACGAGGCCAAGAGCATCATCGATCAGGCCCGCCGCGAGGCCGAGGCACTGGCCGCCGATACGCGAAAGAACCTTGCCGAGCAGGTTGCCCGCCGCTCCAAGATCGCCGAGGAGAAGATTGCCCGCGCCGAGGCGCAGGCGCTGTCCGAGGTTCGCGGCTCTGCCATCGACGCCGCCATGGCCGCGGCCGAGAAGATCCTGGCTACCCGGCTGCAGGCATCGGGCAGCGACCCGCTTTTGGCCCAGGGCCTCGCGGACATCAAACGCAAGCTGAACTGATCGCGGGCGGCCCCTGCAGACAGGATCAGCGTCCATACGAAGAAGCCGGCATCATGTGCCGGCTTTTTTGTTTTCTCGGGACCCTCGCCGGCGAACGAGATCGATCACTCCGAGATCAAGACCGTCCGAAGCACGCGAACGCCGTCCGATGTTCCCACGAACTTGGATGGGACTGATGGCTGCTCGACCGATGCGCTCCCGGGTGCTGTCCACCGGAACGACTGAATCGGCTTCGCAAGAGCGGGCGTCGGAAAACAAACGCCCCGCCGTTCGAGGCGGGGCGCATGATGTGACCCAAACACTTGAACTCGGCGTCTGAACGGGCTCTAGCCCGCGCCCGGCGTCTTGCGGTCGAAAGCGACCTGCACCTGGAACTCGCCCGGACGCGAGCCTTCCGGCAGCGCGAACGAAACCTCACGCACCGCCGAGAAGTAGCCGATCGGCTTGTCGAGTGCGACGGCGACGGAGAGCTTCACGGCATCGGCGGCAACGGGCGCGCGCTTGGCGTCCATGACCGAGATGTTGACCGGCAGGGTGACGACGCCCGACTGACCGCGCGGGCCGAGCAGCACGCGCCCGGAGAAGCCGTACTTGATGACGACGCGGCCACCCTCGACATGACACTCGCGCGCCATCTTGGTGATCTCGCCGCGATGCATGATAGCGAGACCGTCGCCGGAGCGCCCCGCTTCGTAGAAGGTGATGTTGTTGTCACGCGGGTCGGAGACGACGCGCGGACATCCCGGATCGATCGCGCCCGTCACGGCTGCGCCCGGTGTCGCGCCGTCCGCCTTCGCAGCGATCAGCAGTTGTTCTTCGCTGACACCGTCGGCGGAAGCCGAGCTGCTCGACGAATTGCCGCCGAACACACCGCCGCCCAACCCCGAGGTGAGCGAGGACATGCCACAGCCGGCGAGCGCCGTGACGGCGAGCCCCAAGGTGACGAAGGTTGCACCACGGCGGGAAACCGCCGCGAAGGATTGCGTCATGACGCCCCGATCCGCATAATCGCGCCGCAGTGATAGCGGTGCGCTTGCCATTCCCCCTGAGCCAAGAGCGGCGCCCGGCGGTTCAGCCGTTCATCCTGCCCATTGCCCAATAGCGACTCGAAACCTAACATTCGCGCGTGGCACCGGCCAGCCGTGCCCCGATGTGATCTGTTGAGAGCCCCTGATGACCGTCACTACAGACCCGCGCCCTCCACTGAGAATTTTACTCGCCGCGCCCCGCGGCTTCTGCGCAGGAGTGGACCGCGCCATCCAGATCGTCGAGCTGGCTTTGGCGAAATTCGGCGCGCCGGTCTACGTGCGCCATGAGATCGTCCACAATCGCTACGTCGTAGACACCCTCAAGGCCAAAGGCGCCATTTTTGTGGAGGAGCTGGACGAGATACCCGAAACCGGCCAGCCCGTGATCTTTTCGGCACACGGTGTGGCGAAGTCGGTTCCGGCCGACGCCGCCGCCCGTAACATGTTCGTGCTCGACGCCACCTGCCCGCTGGTTTTCAAGGTGCACTTCGAGGCGGAACGCCATCACCGCGAGGGCCGCGAGATCATCCTGATCGGCCACGCCGGGCATCCCGAAGTGGACGGCACGATGGGCCAGCTACCGGACGGCGCCGTCCGGCTGATCGAGACCGTCGAGGACGCGCGCCGCTTCATGCCGAGCGATCCGGACCGGCTCGCCTTCGTAACCCAGACCACGCTGTCGCTCGACGATACCGCGGCGATCGTCTCCGTTCTGCGCGAGCGCTTCCCCACGATCGCCGCTCCGCACAAGGAAGACATCTGCTACGCGACGACCAACCGGCAGAATGCGGTGAAGGCCATCGCCCCCGAGATCGACTGCCTGCTCGTCGTCGGCGCGCCGAACTCGTCGAACTCGCTGCGCTTGCGCGAGGTCGGTGAACGCGCCGGCTGCCCGAAAGCACGCCTGATCCAGCGCGCGAGCGACATCGACTGGGCCGATCTCGAAGGCGTCGGCACCATCGGCATCACCGCCGGAGCGTCCGCACCGCAGGTGCTGGTGGACGAGGTGCTCGATGCGCTCGCCGCGCGGTTCCGCACCGCGGTCGAAGTCGTCAGCACGGCCGAGGAGCGCATCGCCTTCAACATTCCGCGTGAACTGCGCCAGCCTGCCGCCTGAACCTGCGGAAACGCCACCAACCTCGCGCGCCCGCGCCTGCCCGCTTGCGCCAACTTCGCCAGAGCGCTAGCACCGCGCTTCCCGCCTCAACGCCGGATCAGACCCCAACATGGCCGTATACACCGAGGTGACCGACGAGGAGCTGGCTGCGTTCATCGCCGGCTACGACGTCGGCGAGCTGCTGTCCTACAAGGGCATCGCCGAGGGCGTCGAGAACACCAACTACGTGGTGCACACGACGCGCGAGCCGTTGATCCTGACGCTGTACGAAAAGCGCGTGGCCCGCTCCGACCTGCCGTTCTTCGTCGGACTGATGGAGCATCTGGCGGGTAAGGGCGTGCCCTCCCCGGTTCCCCGCCACGACCGCAAGGGCGAGACCATCGGCGAGCTGGCCGGGCGGGCGGCGGCGCTCGTCACGTTTCTCGAGGGGTTCTGGGTCCGGCGGCCGAAGGCTGAGCATTGCGCCCGTGTCGGCGAGGCCCTCGCCCGACTGCACGGAGCCGGCGCTGACTTCAACGGCAAGCGGCCGAACGCTCTCGGACCATCGGGATGGCACCCCCTCTTCGACCGGTTCCGCGATCGCGCGAACGAGATCTCGCCGGGGCTCGCGGGTGTCATCGCCGATGAGCTCGCGGCCCTGCTGCCGGCGTGGCCACAGAACCTCCCGTCGGGCGTCATCCACGCCGACCTCTTCCCCGACAACGTCTTCTTCGTCGGCAGCGAGCTTTCCGGACTGATCGACTTCTATTTCGCCTGCAACGACGCCTTCGCCTACGACCTGGCGATCTGCCTCAACGCCTGGTGCTTCGAGCCGGACCACGCCTACAACATGACCAAGGGACGCGCGCTGCTCAAAGGCTACGAGCAAGTGCGCCCGCTCACCGCCGCCGAGCGCGCCGCACTGCCCATGCTCGCACGCGGCGCGGCGCTGCGCTTCCTGCTCACGCGCTCCTACGATTGGCTGAACACGCCGAAGAATGCCGTCGTCAGCCCGCACGATCCGATCGACTACCTGCGGCGGCTGCGGTTCCATCAGAGCGTCGGCTCGATCGCCGGCTATATCGGCGAGGCGCCATGAGCGAGACCGGAACACGCCCGCACGTCGTGGTGTTCACCGATGGAGCTTGCTCGGGAAATCCGGGGCCCGGAGGATGGGGCGCCATCCTCACGTCGGGCGCGCACCGCAAGGAGCTCAAGGGCGGGGAAGGCGAGACCACCAACAACCGCATGGAGCTCTTTGCCGCCATCGCCGCGCTCGAGCAGTTGAAGCGCGCCAGCCGCGTCGAGCTGCATACGGACAGCGCCTATCTCAAAAATGGCATTACGCAGTGGATTCACGGCTGGAAGCGTAACGGCTGGCGCACGGCCGATAAGAAGCCGGTGAAGAACGCCGATCTCTGGCAACGCCTGGAAGCAGCGGCGAAACTGCACGACATCGCCTGGCACTGGGTGAAAGGTCATGCCGGCCACCCCGAGAACGAGCGCGCAGATGAACTCGCTCGCGAAGGCATGTCACCCTATCAGCGCCGTTGAGCAGGGGCTCCTGCTTCTCGCGAATCACATGTAGTATCGCTGTCGATGGCCTGCGGTCGCGACATATGCGCCGGCAACGATGTTGCAATGCCGCCGATATTTCGCGCACGCGAATCCGCGGCGATGGCCTGGAAAAAATTGCCGCCGTACCACACATGCGAATCGATCGCGTCGAGTTCGCGGTTCGCGCATGCGGACGTTTGAAGATGACAGTTGCCCGCGTTAGCCTGCTCGATGCAGCAACGATAATCGCCGGTTCGGGAGAGAACGAATGACATTGCCTCGTGCGCTCGCTGCGCTCTTCGCATTCGCGACGTCCATCGCCACCGCCCACGCCATTCCCGCCGACGCCGCGTCGCTCAGCGGAAGCTGGTCCGGCGGTGGCAAGGTTCAATATGGCGACACCCGAGAAAAGGCGAGCTGCCGTGCTCGATTCTCGCGTTCGGGCTCCAACTATTCGATGAGTGCCGCATGTGCGACGCCGTCCGGCCGCGTCGACCAGTCGGCGGAGGTTTTTCAGGTCGGGCCGAACCGCTACAAGGGCAACTTCGTCAACAGCCAGTTCGGCATCTCCGGCACGATCAGCATCTCCGTACGCGGTGATACGATGTCGGTGAACCTGTCCGGCGGATCGAGCACCGGAAGCCTGCAGCTCTCGCGCCGCTGACGTTCAGGCGCGATCGGTCGGGATGTATGTGCTCTGTGCATCCGATCGAGACTGTCGGCGCTTCATGAAGCAACCGGCCGCTGAAATGCGAAGCAGCGCGCGATGCCCTCGCGCGCTGCTTTTCTCATTCGCAACCAAATTCAGATCGAGTTGCCGATCATCGAGCAGAGCGTCTCGGCGCTCGACTTGTCGTGCTGCGGCGGTGCATCCTCGACGTTCAGCACTTTCACCACGCCGTCGTCGACAAGCATAGCGTAGCGCTTGGAGCGCACGCCGAAACCGCGCGAGGTGAGATCGATCTCGAGGCCGGTCGCCTTGGCGAAATCCGCCGAACCGTCAGCGAGCATCGTGATCTTGCCCTCGGCCCCGGTATCCTTGGCCCAGTGGCTCAGCACGAAAATGTCGTTGACCGCCGTGCACGCGACTGCATCGACTCCCTTCGCGCCAAGCTCGTCGAGGCGCATCAGGAATCCCGGCAGATGCTGCTGGTGGCAGGTGGGCGTGTAGGCGCCAGGGATGGCGAACAGCGCCACCTTCTTGCCCTTGAACATCTCGGCGGACGTAACCGGCGTCGGGCCATCCGGCCCCATGGTGACGAAGGTCGTCTCGGGCAGCTTGTCGCCTACTTTGATCGTCATTCGTGGTTCCTCGATTCTTGGCTGTCGTGTTTCTCGGCCCGTAAGAGTGCTACCGCCTTCGACGAAGCAGCGGAGCGCAAATTTTCTCAAACCATCGCACCGTAGAGCGATCTGGAGCCCTGGCCCGGTGACATCGCTCATTCGAGCGAGAGGCGCACCTCGCTCTGCCCCTTCGACGATACGAGCGTCACCAGAACGGACTTGCCTTTCAACGCGGCGACGTCCGCGCCCTCGGTCAGGTCGATCACGTAGGTGCGCACGTCTCCGGCCTGGGACTTGAGCTTCGGGATCGGCACGTACTCGCCCTCTGGTCCTTCGGCGAACGCATCGACACCCTCCGCGCCATCGGCGAACGCGACGTGAAGAAGGATGCTCGGCGACGCACCGGCGAGATTGATCTCGGATTTGCGCAGCTCTGGCGCGCCGCTGACGGGCTTGCTCGCTGGAACGCGCGAGAGGGCATCGGCGAGACTGTCGGGCAGCTTAGCGCCCTTCGGGCCAATCTCCACCTCGTGAGCCGTCTCGCCTGGTACACAGATCTCGTGGCAGGTGCCGAACGAGAAATCGAGTTTGAGGTCGACCGGACGGGCGGGATCGGCGGGTTCCACCACGACAGGGAACACCACGCTGCCCTTGTAGCCGATGGTCGTTCCGGCCTTGTCGACCATCCGTCGCGGAGCGGGATAAAGCACCTTGGCGCTCGCCAGATTGCCCGAGCGCGACCAATCGAACGAGGGCGGCACACCGCCGGCGTCTCCGGGCGTGCGCCAGTAGGTCTTCCATCCGTCGGCCATCTCCATCACGACACCCGCGACGAGCTTGCCGTCCGCCAGGCCCCCGGCGAGTAGCCGCGTGCGGACCATGTGCCCTTGTACCCACGCCGAAGCGGCATCCTCGGCCCGGGCCGCGATGGCCGACGGGCCGAACGCAACGGCCAGGGCAAGCGCTGCGGCGGTGGACCGCGAGGCCGCCTTCCCGCGACGGCCGTCGCAACGTTCCGCACCTTGCAGCATAGTTCCGCTCATGGGTCGTCCTGCGTTCGATCCGTCCTAGGACGGTGCCTTGGCGGTGATGCATCACCGCTTGGTCGCGGCACTCGCCTCGGGCGAGGCCCACCATCCGCCGCGAGACATAGACATAGCGCAAAACGGATCAAGTCCAACGGCGCAGACACGGCGTGGGGGGCCTCTCACGCTGGAATCGCCATGAATTGATCGAAACCCTTCAATCCGGAGCGGAAACCCCATACTCTCGGGCCATGATGAAGCTACCGACCAGGAACGGCAAAGGCGGGTCCACGCTCGAGGGGCAACTACTGATCGCCATGCCGCGTATGACGGACCGCCGCTTTCAGCGGTCCGTTATCTACATGTGCGCGCACTCCGACCAGGGGGCGATGGGGCTGATCGTCAACCAGAACGCCGAGCACATCGATTTTCCCGACCTGCTGGAGCGGCTCGGGCTGGTTGCGGAGATCTTCACCGGCTCCGGCACTATCGAGCTTCCCGACGAGCTGCTCGACATTCCCGTCCACGTCGGCGGGCCGGTCGACTCGGGCCGAGGGTTCGTGCTGCACAGCTCGGACTATTTCGTGCAGGACTCGACGTTGCAGATCCTCGATGGCGTCTGCCTCACGGCGACCCTCGACATCCTGCGGGCGATGGCAACGGGCAAGGGACCCAAGCACACGCTGCTGGCGCTCGGCTACGCGGGGTGGTCAGCCGGCCAGCTCGAAAGCGAGATCCAAGCCAACGGCTGGCTGCATTGCCCGGCCGACATGGACCTGATCTTCGACGCGGACAACGAGTCGAAGTATGCCCGCGCCATGGCCAAGATCGGCATCGACCCGTCACATCTCGTCGCTGACGCGGGGCACGCCTAAACGGCTGCCCACACCTCCCGACGCCGGGTCCCGCACGCGGTGGAGAGTTGCAGCGACCGAGACCGCGGTCCCTGCTGGATACGATCCGCGTGGAGCGAACGCACGGCCGACAAGGGACCTCATTGCGGCTTCGGCGCACCCCAAAATTCGATTACTCCCGAAATGAACCGATCCGCGCTCTTATCGAAAGCGCTACTCGCAGCGTTGGCTGGAATTTGAGATCGCCAATCGCCAATAGAAAAGAAATGGACTGCGAGCACACCACCAGAAAGTCGATAGCGCCCTAGATCATCCCGGCTGTTGCAATCGACGGCGGATATTACAGCCGCTCATTCGCTACCTCGAACCGCACCAGACGCAGAGCGTCGTTCTGCAGAGGCATCCCGAAGCGCTCGAGGCAGGCATCAGTCGTCGGCTCACTGCGAGCGCAATTTTCTCACGACGCTCGCGCAAGACCGCCACCAAACGCACGTCCCGAAAATCGGCTTGGCATGCGCCGTTCCGATCCTGAAGGCGGCCTTTCAAAGGACCCCGGGGCCAAGAGCTCCTGGGCAAGCCAGGTCGACCTGACGAGCTGGCACGCGCTGTCTCCGAGAGCCTCATATTTGTTGGTTAATGGTAAACGGAGCGGTTCGTTGACGACACGGCATCATTAATCAATTCTTAACGGCAGGGTCAGTTGCAGCACCATTCGGCGCACCATTCGGCGTCATACTTCACCAATCGTTTTCAGGAGTTTGGGAATGGCACGAACGGCATTGGTATGCGGCGCCGGTGGCTTTATCGGGTCGCATCTCGTAAAGCGTCTCAAAAGCGAGGGCTTTTGGGTTCGCGGCGTCGACCTGAAGTTTCCCGAATTTTCCGAAACAGAAGCCGACGACTTCGTGATCGCGGATTTGCGCGACCAGAAGAACTGCACCGCAGTGATCGACCGACGCTTCGACGAAGTGTACCAGCTCGCCGCCGACATGGGCGGTGCCGGCTACATCTTCACCGGCGAACACGACGCCGCCATCATGCACAACTCCGCGTCGATAAATCTGAACGTTCTCGAGGGCTGCAAGAACCGCGCGATCAAGCGCGTGTTCTACTCTTCGTCCGCCTGCATCTATCCCGCGCACAACCAGACGGATCCCAACGATCCCTTCACCCGCGAGGACAGCGCCTATCCGGCCAATCCCGATAGCGATTACGGTTGGGAGAAGCTGTTCAGCGAACGCCTCTACCTCTCCTACAATCGAAACTACGGCATGCAGTGCCGCGTTGCTCGCTACCACAACATCTTTGGTCCGGAAGGCACGTGGGACGGCGGGCGGGAGAAGGCCCCGGCAGCAATCTGCCGGAAGATCGCGTCTGCCGCGGACGGCGACGCGATCGAAGTCTGGGGCGATGGCCTGCAGACACGTTCGTTCCTCTATATCGACGAATGCATCGAGGGAACGCTCCGCCTCGCAAGGTCAAGTGTCAACGTGCCGGTGAACATCGGCTCCGACGAAATGGTTTCGATCAACGAACTCGTCGCGATGGTGATGGCGCTGGCCGGCAAGCATCTCGACGTGAACCACATTCCCGGCCCCATCGGTGTTCGCGGACGCACCTCTCACAACGAGCTGATCGCGAAGCTCCTCGGCTGGCGTCCGAGTGCTTCGCTCCTGCAGGGCCTGCAGGAAACCTATCCCTGGATCGAGAGCCAGGTCGTGCGCTCGCGGGGATCGAACTCGCGACCCTATGTGGCGGCATCGCCTCGCCCCACCGCGGTCTCGCACGGGCATCAGATCGGCGCCTGACGCCCCCGCTCGTCACAATCTGGAGGAGTCGATGCGAAAGTCTCCGCTTCTCGAAGCTTTGATTACACCGCTTCTGTTCCTGCTTCTCACGGCTCCGACACATGCCGGCGGGCCAACGGATCTCGGGACGTACAATATTTCCGCCGGCGATCGCGTGACCGTCACCGTCTTCGGGCAACCGGATCTTTCCGGTGATTTCGCGGTCGACGGTGCAGGCCAGATACTGCTGCCCTTGCTCGGCCTCGTGCCCGTGGTCAACATGACGGCCGCCCAGATCCAGGACAAAGTGGTGCAGCTCCTCGCTGACGGGATTCTGCGGCAGCCTGCTGTGAGCGTGCGCATCGCGGAAGTGCGGCCGCTCAACGTACTTGGCGATGTTCGCACACCGGGAGTCTTTCCGTACCGCTTCGGCAGCATCGTCAAGAACGCAATCGCGCAGGCCGGCGGCTTTGGCATGGGCGAAACCATGCCTGGCTCTGCTGCATCCGAATTGCTCCAGGCCGAAGAGCGTATCCGCGTGTTGCGCGCCGAACGCACGCGCTTGCGTCTGAAGGAACGTCGCCTCGAAGCGCAACGCGATGGACGCAAGGAGTTCGAACCACACCTGGCGGCCGATGATATGGACGACCCCGGCGCACAGCTCCTGATCGAGCAGGAAAAGCATGCGCTGACGGTCGAAACCACGGCGCTCGACCAGCAGATCGAGAGCATCTCCGCGCAACGGCCGCAATTCCTTGCCGAGAGGGACGCACTTCAGGGACAGATCGACTCGGAGAACAAGCAGCTCGAGCTCGTGCAGTCGCAGATGACCGGTTACGAGAAATTGGTCTCGAAAGGTCTCGGCCGCAGCGCATCGATGGTCGAGCTTCAAATCGGCGAAGCCGGAAAGCGCACAAACATCTACCGCCTGATGGCCGATCAATCCCGGCTGCGCAACCAGCTCGTCGCGCTCGACATCCAGATGGCGGACGTCACGAGCAAGTACAAGCAGCGCGTGCAATCAGACCTGCAAACGGTGCAGCAGCGCCTGCATGATCTCGAGACGACGATACCGCAAGCCAAGAAGATCCGAGACCTCAAAGCGAAGCTCGCCGGACGGCAATTCGACGGCTTCCTGCGAACCATCTCGATTACACGCATGAAGAACGGCGCGGCGTCGGTGTTCGAAGCCGCCGACACAGCGTTTCTGGAGCCCGGCGACATTATCGAAGTGCGCACGACTGAGACTGATCTGCGTGCGACCGCTGCACTCGACACCGTCGGCGCCAATGGCGCTGCAGCGAACAATACGGAGGCAGCAGCACATGCGCGGAAAGCGCCATAACCGGCGCAAAGACGTCGCCGCAGTGCGCAAGCCCCACGCGACGCCACTACGGGAAACCATCGTGTCACACCAGTTCCATAAAGCCGAGGAGTTCTTACCGAGTTCGGAACCCGCTCCGTTGACGCGAACCGTCAACGCGATCGTTCGCAACATGCGGCTCGTCGTCGGCCTGCCGATAGCGGCCATGATTCTTACCGCGACGGCAGTTGGCCTGAGCACCCCGCGCTACGCGGCTACGGCGATGCTCCAAGTTGGGCTGGTCGAAACCGAGCGTGCGGCGGGCGCCAAGGCGGACTCCAACCAGCAGCTCACTCCAGACACTCTCTCGAACCTCGAAATCCGCGACACACGGATTCTGCGTTCCGAGGGATTGGCGAACAAGGTCGTCACGCGCCTCGGGCTCGACAAGCTCGTCGGACGCACCCGAACGCAGAAACTGCAGGCGCTGTTCGGGATTGAACTCGGCCCGGAAGCGTTCGAGCGCGACAAGCTGAACCGGGCGACTGCCGACCTGATGGGTCGCCTCGACGTCAGGAATGAGGCTCGCACCAACCTCATCCAAGTGTCCGTCGCCGACGCGGCGCCGGAGCAGGCAGCGCTGATAGCCAACACGCTGGTGGCGGAGTTCGTTCAGGCTCAACGTTTGAAAAGGCTTTCGGCAAACGCGTCGCTGGCGCGCTCCGTTCTCACCGACGCGCTTCTCGTCTATGGCGACCGGCATCCGACCATCGTCGCTGCGAAAGCGCATCTGGCGCTGGAAGAAAAGCGCCTCGAGCGAGCGCTCCAGGTCAATCCACCAACGGCGGAGGAGCTGACCGCGACGGGTTACGTCGATCTGGCGCGCCCGCCAACGCGGAGCGCCGGGCCCGCCCTCATCGCGCTGCTGTTCCTTGCGCTTCTCGGCGGTTTCACCGTCGCCGTCGGGATTGCGGTCGCCCTTGAATGGCAGGTCATGTCGCAACTGATCCGCCATCCAGCCTTCAGTCGATCCAACCCATTACCTTGGATGCGACAGAACAGAGAGCGAGGGGCATGCTGACGGCCTTCTACGCGCTGGTGATCGCAATATGGTTTGCCGTCGCCTACGTGTCGCTGCCGCGCCGCCGACGCATCGGGCTGCTCGAATCGCCCGCTCCGGTACCCGCGGGCCTTCTCCTCGCCTACTTCAATCTGCCGTTTCTTTTTCTGGTGGAGCGGACGAATGGGACGGCGGTGCTGGAGCAAGGGCTCTCGATCTCCAATCTGCTGGCGATTGGAGTCGTCGGGTTGTCGGCGATCTATCTCGCTCGCGAGACCTGGAACGGCGGCGGCATCCTGCACCTGCCCTCGGACCGAGTTGTATTTCCGTTCAGTCTCGCGATAGCGTTTGCGCTCCTGACGACGCTGTGGTCCGTCGTACCGACTTACACACTTTACCGAGCAACCGAACTCGCGACGCTTTTCGCGATTTGCTTTTTGCTCCTCGATCGCGAACGCTTCGGCCCGACCTTCATCGTCTTCTTTGCAGTCTTCATCGCGACGTGGCTGCTCGGCAGTCTGGACACGATCGCATCGCATCTCGCGTCCGGCATCTTCGTCTCATCGGCGAAGAACAACATGACGCCGCTGATGTGCCTGGCGGCGCTGTTGTATCTCTACCTGTTTCCGCAGACGATCCGCCACCGCAAGGCCGTCGCGCTGTTGTTTGTCGTCGGCTTCATCGCCGGCGGATCGGCCGCCACGACGGCCTCGGTGCCATTGATCTTCACCGGACTGATGGCGGCATCGTCGAACCCCTTCGTGCGGCGCGTCGGGTGGTTCGCCGCGATCGCCTACTTCGCTCTGATCATTTTCCTGCTCGGGTCGCTGAGGCAGTTCCCCGAAATCATGGAAGGCATCTCGCAACTTCTGCAGAAGCCGATCGCCGAACTCGAGAAGAACACCGGTCGCTCCGAGTTCTGGCCCGCCTACATCGAAGCCGGTAGCGGGCGGCTGTTCGGTGCCGGCTTTGCGGCCGGAGAGCGCTTCATTCAATTGGTCGACGCCGACGTGACCCGGCGAGTGCTCGGCGATGTCGACCAGTTGATCCGCTCGGCCCACAACACGTTCATCGGGGCCTGGATCACGATGGGCTGGGTGGGCATCTGTCTTCTCAATCTCATTCTCGGCAGTGCCGTGATCACCGCGTCCCGTCTCGACAGCCGTTCCCGGGCGTTCGTCTACGGTGTCGTTTTCCTGCTCGCCGCCAACGGCATGACCACGCCCGGCGTGCTGAGCGAATTCAACGAACACACCATGACGCTCGCCGCTGTCCTCGCATTTCTACGCAATCGCCTTGCCCGGTCGGAAGCGCTCGAGCGGCCATGCGCCCCATCGTTCACGACCGTCCCGGCACCCTCCAATTCGCGCCTCCACATCCGTCCGATCGGAAACCTGTAGAGGAGTCCGTGCCATGACCGATCGCTCCAGCGTTCCCTTCGTCCCGATTCTTGGAATCGAGGTGAGCGATCTCGACACCGCTCGCACCGTCGACACCATCCGCGGTTGGATCGAGCGGCGAGAGTCGCGTTACATTTGTGCCATCGACGTATTCAACTTGATGCTCGCGCGCTCAAACGCCCAACATCGCTCCTCGCTCGCCAACGCGAGCATGGTCACTCCGGACGGCACCCCCATCTCCTGGGTCGGCCGCCTCAAGGGACGCACGGGAATGCGGCGCGTCTGCGGACCCGACCTCATGATCGAAGTGTGCCGTCAATCGGTCGCGCACGGCTGGCGCCACTACTTCTATGGTGGTGCCGACGGCGTGGCCGGCAAGCTCGCCAGCACACTCCAAGCCCGCTTCCCGGGCCTCGTCGTCGCCGGCTACGAGACGCCACCGTTCCGACCGTTGACCGCCGACGAACATGCCGCCGTGATCGAACGCCTCTCGGCGGCCAAGCCCGACATCATCTGGGTCGGCCTCGGGTGTCCCAAGCAAGAAGCATGGATGCGCGACAACGTCGGCCGGATGGGCTCGGCCGTTCTTATCGGCGTCGGGGCTGCATTCGATTTCCACACAGGCCGCGTGCACCGCGCACCCTCGTGGATGCGTGACAACGGACTTGAATGGCTGCACCGGCTGGCTTCGGAACCCAGGCGGCTATGGCGGCGCTATCTCGTGTTTGCGCCCCGCTTCGTTGCTCTATCGATGGCGGAGCTGCTGGTCGAGCGCCTGCACAAGCAGGTGCCCAAGGCATGAGCCACCGCTAGCGCGTGGCCTCATTGCGCCCTTACGGAACGCGCAGCACGTTTGGCGAAAATGCCCGCACGCTCCAAGAATGAAGCGGCGCTCCCATGTCGAACGAGTTCGGCCGTGCGCCAGACCTGATGCCACGCGCCGGTGCCGCGATGCCATCCTTCGGCGAGGGCGCAACCGTGCCGCGCTTGCATTCCTTCTTCCGTAAATGCAGCGACCGAGCGTTGCAGCTCGCTCCTGGTGGCGAGCCACCATTCGTGAACCAGTCGCTGCAGCCGGTCGAGCTTTGCTTTGTCCGCGGCCATCTCTTCGACGAAGCCCCGTGCCGCCGTCCATGACGTGAAGCTCGGCAACGGATGTCCCGGAAGCAGGCGATCGTAGTACGCCATCCACGGGCGCTGTTCGATCAGCGGGATGGCACCCATTTCGAGCGACTCGTAGACACGGAATGTCTCGAGCACCACATTCCCCATCGGACACGGTGAGAAGACCGTATCCGCAAGGAGGCCTTTGAAAGCCTGGCGATCGAGTGGAGGTGTCTCGCCGGTCCGCAGGTTGTACCAGAACCACCGGTTGGGTCCGAGCGTCTCGAAGGCGCGGAACATGCGCATGCGTGCCGCGGTTCTCGTGCCAGAGAACGACCAGAGGTATTGGCGTGACGAAGCCGGCACAACCGGTCCCTCGTGCATGCCGCCGTTGGTCAGGCCGAGCGGAAGCATCTTGATCCCGCGTCTTTCGAAGATGCGGCTATCATAGTTCCGCAGCACGAAATCGAAGTGTCCATAGACTTCGTACCCACCCGAATACCACTCGTCCGACAAGTGGAAGAGCCCCTTGCCATCGCGCGACGTGACGCCACGGAGAAAGTTCTCGGGTAGCGATCCCAGAGGATGAAAGTTGCTGCTCAGGACGTAGACAGCACGGTCCTTGAACACGTCCAGATCAGGAGCATAGGTCTCGGTGACTTCGAAACCCGAGAAAAGCCAGCGGATCCACTCCTGCTCCCAAAGGTAGCCCTTCGGCAGGCACCATATCAGGTTGAGATTCTGCCGCTGCATCACACGCTCCGCCGAACGGAAATACTGGCTCAATATCGCTCTGCTGTGGGACGGCGCAAGGAACTGACGTGGAATCCGTAAACGCGACGGGGAAGGCCCCGCCGAACTTAACCATCGGCGGCTTTTTGGACGCTTGGGCAATCGAGCATTCATTAAACTCACGGTGCATTCTCATCTCTCCGGTAGGACGATCGTGGCCACCCTCATCCGCACCGCTGTGGTCGCTACATGGGTGTTTGCCGCCGTCGCAGCCCACGATCGGGTAACCGCGCACGAGCCTGATGAAACGGTCATTCGTGTTGTGCCCGCGCTCGACGGTGGCTCATCACAGGACACGCTCGAGCGTGCACTCGATCAGGCGGCACGGCTGCTGGGCCGAAGAGGTCCGGGTGTCGTCGTGGAACTCGGCCCAGGGCTCTACCGTCTCCAACGGCCCCTCGAACTCGGCGCGAGGCTATCTGGTGCGCCTGACCAACCGTTCGTGATCCGCGGCAGAGGCGACGCGCGAATTAGCGGCAGCTCTGTGCTCCCGCTTCATACCGAGAGTGCGGATAATTCTCGCCTCCTCGCGCGCGTTCCGGCCGCGGTACGCTCCGATGTCGTCATCTACGACTTGCCGCCTGCCATGCGCGAGATGGACAGCGCACTCATTCCACGCGCGGCCGCTTTCCAGACAGCGACGGCGCCATTCGAGATTTTCGACGCTGAAGGTGCCCTCCGGCCTGCGCAATGGCCGAATGGCGCTCCCGCTGCGACTACCAATGAAAAGGATGCAGCGTTCTCACTCGATCCGGAAACCGTTGCGCGCTGGCAAGGAGAAGGCGACCTGTGGGCGGCGGGACAGTTCTGGTCGTATGAGGTCTTGAACATCCGGTTCGCCGATCCTGTAACCGGCCTGCTGCGATTGTTCCCACCCTCGCCCCTCGGTATCGCCAAAGCCGCACCTGTCCGAGTTGTCCATGCTGCCTCTGAGCTCGATGCGCCGGGCGAATGGTACCGAAGCCCGGATCGCAAGACGTTGCTCGTGCTTCCCCGAGGGAAAAGCGCCATCGAGGCGTCGCGCGCGGAATCGCTCCTCGTCGCGACTGGCGTGAAGCACGCCGTTGTCACCAACCTCGCGTTCGAGCATTCACGCGGCGATGCCATCGTCCTGCGCGACTCCGAGGACGTCGTCGTTCGCAAGGTCTCGATCCGTTGGACGGGAGGGCGCGCGGTCGCGATCCGTGGCGGGCGGGGCAACGGCATCGAGCAGGCGCGAATAGAAGAAACCGGCGATGGCGGCGTCGACATCGTCGGCGGCAACCGTCAAACCCTAGAGCCTGGCTTCCATTTCGTCCGCCAATCGGTGATCCGTCGCTACCAGCGGCTGACTCGTTCGTATCGTGGCGCCATCGATCTCCGCGGAGCCGGCAACGAGGCCATCGCGAACTACATTGCGGACGGTCAGCATTACGCCATTCGCTTCCAGGGCAACAATCACACGATCTCGTTCAACGAGATCGAACGCGTCGTCAACGACACCAGCGACATGGGAGCCATCTACACCGGGCGCGACTTCGCCACTCGCGGCAATACCGTCAGTCATAACTTCATCCATCACATCGGCGATCCTACCGGCCGACGTGAGACGAAGGGTGTGTATCTCGACGACAGCGCGAGCGGCACGACGCTGTCGGGCAACGTGTTCCTCAAGACCCAACAGCCAGTCTTCATTGGCGGCGGTCTCGACAACATCGTCGAAGGCAACGTGTTCCTCGCCTCGGAGCCCGGAGTCTTTCTCGATGGTAGAGGCCGAACCTGGGCGCGTGCCGCCATCGCCGACCGTTCAAGTGAAATATGGGAGCGCCTCTACGCTGTACCGTTCCGCTCCGCGGCTTGGCGGCGCGCATACCCTGAGCTCGCGACGATCGAGCAATCGGACCCCGGCACACCCCAACGCAACGTGATCCGAAACAACGTCGCGATCGGTGGTGTTGATCTCGTAGTGCTTCCGGAGGTTCCCCTCGATCAGCAAACGATCACCGGCAATGCCAGCTACGGCCTCCACGGGACCGAGCGCAGTCGATTGGCGCAACAGATCGACGCCATCGAGCGCCCAGAGCAACTCGAGCGCGGTGAACTTAGAGACCTCATCGCTGCCGCTCTACCGTACCTGGCACTCGAGCGGATGAACGCGACGAAGGCGAATGCCGGGTGGCCCCATGCGGATTGATAGGCGAATTGCAGCGGCGCCTTGCACGCCAACGACGAATGTTCCAACGATCGCAGGCCCGACGTCACGTGCCCCTATACGTGTCGCGATCATCACCGGAGCCATCGCGCCCTACACCAACCGCTTGTTCGATTCCGCCGCATCGCAGCTCGATGTCGAAATCGAGGTGCTGGCCTGCGAGGCGATCGAGCCGCAACGCAAGTGGCTGTTGCCGAAGCCCGAGCACTATACGCTCACACACCTCCCCGGCCTTCGCTACCATGTGAGCTACACCAGCCACATCTATTTCAATCCGGCGGTCATCGGGCGGCTCCGCCGATCGCGGCCCGATATTGTCGTTCTCGACGGCTTTTTTCCGACAGTCCTGCTTGCGGCGCTTTGGGCCTTCCGCGCGCGGGTGCCCGTCGCCGTGATGACCGATGGCTCGCGCGAAACCGATCCGGGATCGCGCTCGCGAATTCATCGCTTGATGCGTGAGATCATCGTACCGCGCGCCACGATTGGCCTCGGCGCCAGCGACGACAGCCTCGCGTTGCTCGAGCTCTACGGCCTGCGTCCGGATCGCGGCGTCGTGTTACCGATCAACTCGGCTTGGGACGGACCGCGCGTGCGCCCGAGCTTCGGTGACCGGCCATTCGATATCCTGTTCAGCGGTTCGATCGACGACAACCGCAAAGGCGCCCTGTTCTTCGCCGACGTCATCGAGCGGATGGTGGCAATGGGCCGACACCCGACCGTGCGCGTGTTGGGCGATGGTCCGCTGCGCGAGACGTTGCGGGAACGCCTTGCAGCGTCGGGTATCGCAGCCCGCTTCGATGGCTTCCTGCAACAGAACGACCTACCCGCGGCCTATGCTTCTGCGAAGCTGCTGCTGTTTCCGTCGCGGGGCGATCCGTGGGGCCTTGTCGCCAACGAGGCCTTGCTCTGCGGGACGCCAGTCATCGGCTCTCCGCACGCCATCTCCTCCGTAGAGCTCGTCGAGCGGTTTGGTGCGGGGCTCATGCTTCCGCTCGACGCCGACGCATGGGCGGCAGCCGCAGTGCGCCTCATTCGCGAGCCCGGCGCTTGGGCGGCCTTCCAGGAAAGGCACGCCGAGGCCTGCAGGTCATTCTCCATACCTACCTGTGTCGAAGCGCTGCGAAAGGCCATCGTGCTCGCAACCGGTCGCGATGCAGGTGCGCAGCAGAATGTTGGGGCAAACACATGAAGAACGCCATCTTCAACGGCATCCGTGCTCTGCACGAGCATACGGCACTCCGTGCCCTTCCGGAGCGGCTCGCCGTCTATTTCCACGAGTTGGAGGAGCACCAGTGGCCTGCGTTCGCCACGGCGATCAAGCAGCTCACAGGGTCGGGGTATCGCCCCGCCGATCCAGATACCTTCGTCTCGTCGACGGACGGCATCGGCCGCCTATTCGTTTCCTTCGACGACAACTACGCGAGCTGGCACCGAGCCATGCCTCTCCTGGCCGAACTCGGACTGACTGCGACCTTCTACGTCAACACGCTGCCTCTTGCTCCCGGCTTTTCCGGCGAAACGCATCGCGGGTATTTCGATCGCATCGCGCATGTGGGCGAACGCGAGGCGCTCACGGCCAGAATGCTGCGCGAGATGCGCCTGCTCGGACATACGATCGGCTGCCACACGCATTCGCATCTCGTCCTCTCGACACTGCCCCGCAACCACTGGAACGAGGAGATCGCCCGCTCCAAGTCCATGCTGGAAGATGTCCTCGGCGAGGAGATCGCGCACTTCTCCTACCCGTACGGCATGCGCCGTTTCTTCTCTCCAGCGCTCGCGGACTATTGCCGTGAGCTCGGGTTCCGCACCATCGCCACCGGGATTCCAGGGTTGCAGACCGGCGGTGCTCCCGAGCCCTTTGCACTTCACCGCACGCGGTGGAACCTGTCGGCACCATTGGCACGCAATCTCACCGACATCCGCATCGACGGGCGGCTGTTCGAACGCCTTACCGGACGTAGCGCCATCGGCTAGTTCATCTAGGCCCTGGAAGCCTTCGTATCGCGCGCAAGTAGGCCGCGCGTATCTGGTGCGCGAGTTTGCGCAATGCCGGCCGAGAAGCGATCCAGCGGCGCGAGCGCGTCATCGCGCCATCGACGGCCATGAGTGCTTTGCCGACCACATCGAACGCAACGAACGTGTCGAACATGGCGATTTCGTCAGGGTGCCACAGCGCCTTGTGACTGCCTTCGCCTGGACCAAAGTCCCAGAAGGCGGCACCGAACTGACACTGCCGCGCCATCAGGTCGTGAATCAGCAATTGGGCGAGAGACCAGCGCCGGAGTGGCGTATCCGCAATCGACCCGTTGATGTGATAGAAGCGGTCCTTGTAACGGATGCCGCTCAGGGTCGAGAGCACCTGACCGCCAGCATCCAAGTGGCCGATCTCGAGCCGGACGCCATCCATCTCTTCCATCGCGAGTTGCCGGTAGAAAGCAATCAGCGCGGGGTGACCGATGAGGTTCGGCAGGCCGGCTTCCTCGATCTGTCGCGTCTTCTGTGCGATGGATGTCTCGACCATGAGCTCGCGCGTTTCGCGGTCGAGCGGAAGTCCGACTGCCAGATCACACTGCTCCGAGACCCTGCGCAATTGGCGCCGCAAGTCCTGTCGCTTGTCGCTGCTCAATTGCTTCGCGACGACTTTGTCGTACGATCCGCCGAGCGGCACCTCGAAACAACTTCCCCTCGGATCGCGGCCGATACGAATGAACGGATTCTCGCTCCCCGCCCATCGTTCTGGCTGGCCGAGAAACCATCCAGCGTGCACGGTGGGCTCGGCAGCTCGAACTGCCGCAAAGATCGTTTCGAACACGGCCCGGTCGAGTGACGGCGCAACATCCTTACGGTAGATCCCGATATTGTAGGCTGATTGCGATTGCGCCAGCCATGTGAGGACGGCGAACCCCGTGCGGCGTACGAGCACGGCAAACGGAAGCAGAAACGCCGGCGCACCGGTAGCGTCCCTTCCGAGAACGATTACGGGTGTCTCGCCCATGGCGCCGGCCGCGGTTCGGCACCAAGCCGAGGCCCAACCGTAGGATTGAAAGACGGTCGTCCCTTCCTCGGCCTCGAGGGAGCGCCAAGCATCGGCGACATCCTCAGGCCGGCCGTGGAGACTGATACGAAAACGTGCCTCGCCCGTACCAACCCATGTGGCGTCCCCTGGGGACGGCCCGACGGAGCGGTGGTGAGCCTCGTTGGTACGTTCCAAATTCAATTGAACAGCCGATGTGGGAATAGCCGATCCTCCCGCGGGCGCTCATTTCCAGTTCGATGTTGGTATTGCCGCTGGGAAACAGTTGCTTGGTTTCCTGGTCGAGCCCTTCGAGTCGATCCGGCACTTGCCGGCGGTCCACGCCTCGCGCGCATTCTACGATCTCGATGGGCCCGCGTGTAGGGTTCGACGGGCGTTGGTTAACCCTGCGCCATTACCATGGGAGGCGAAGATGCGCCCCGCGCGCACGGGCCAGGATAAGCTCTGACGAACAGACGCAGAAAGCTGGCGCGTTCCTTTACCCATGCCACGTACCGTACTTCTCCTCGCGCAACTCCCGCCGCCGGTACACGGCGTCACGGTCGTGACACGTCGCGTCCGCGACACGTTGCGCGAAATGCAGGGCGTGACGGTCGAGCAGCAATGGACGGGAGGAGCGGCCAGTCTCGAGGATGTCGGCCGCAGCTCTCTCGCCAAGGCGGCACAGTTCGCGCGCTTTGTCATTTCACTCGGGGTCAGGGCACTGACCCGGCCGAAGGTGGACATCGCCTATTTGACGCTGGCACCGTGGGCGAGGACTTCAATTCGCGATGCCATCCTCGCAGCCTGTGCCAAGGGCCTGTCACGGCGCACCCTCGTCCACGTGCACGGCGAAGGATTGGATGCGATACTCGCCGATACCTCTTTGCGCGCTCGCCTCACACGTCGATTTCTCGCTGGCACCGAACTCGTCGCGATCACCGCGCGCTGCCGCGATACCGCCACGCGATCAAACCTTTTCGCGCGCACCTGGTCTCTGCCCAACGGTTCGCCCGATCCAGGGCCACGGCCTGGCACCGCGAGCCGCACGGCCTCAGACGGCCTCCTGTGTGGCACGCTCGGCAATCTCGATCCACGCAAGGGCGTGCTGAGATTCGTCGATGCGATTGCCGCCGCCAGATCCGCAGGTATTTCTGTCAACGGGCGCATCGTAGGTGATCGCACACCGCACCTGTCTCCAGCGGACCTTGCCGATCTGATCAACGAAAAGGGTCTTGAGAACATCATACGTGTCGAGGGGCCGAAGTACGGAAAGCAGAAGACCGAATTCCTCCACGAACTCGACGTGTTTCTCTATCTGAGCAAACATGACCACGCGCCGCTCGTGCTCATCGAAGCGATGGCCCATGGTGCAATTCCGATCTGTCTCGACACCGGAGGGATCGGCGAGATCATGGGCGCGGCCTTCGCGCCGAATTTGATCTCGAATGATGCCGACGGCGCGGACCTCCAGTCGCGGGTCCTGCGCCGGCTCGCCTATTATGCTTCCAACCCCGAGGCATTGGCAGCAGACCGCCAGGCTGCTCGCCGCCGCTATCTCGAAGCCTATACCGAGCCTGCGTTCGCATCGACGCTCACTGCGATCTTCGGCAACGAACGAACGTGACCGAGACGTGCGCGATAGCTGAACGTCACACCTTCTGACCGCACTCGCCGTCGCTCTATCCGTGGCCTGCGAAGCTGTGTTCGACATCGCTCAAGCGGACGGAACACGATCAGCCGATACGCGAGACCTCCGCTTTCACCACTGGTGCCGAAATCGGCCGGCCGAGAAGGGCGGCAAGCTTGACGATGCCGTAGACCGTCATGGCCACGAAGGACAGCGTGATCGAAAGCACGGCGGCAATGACGCCCAGCCACGTGTAGGTCGCAAAATAGACCCCGATCGCAACGACCGCCCCGAGGATCGATTGACGGAAGACACTATCGGACCTGCCGAGCACGTTGAGATAGTGGTTCACGAGCGTGAGTAGAATGCTGGCGATATAGGCGACGGCCCAGACCGCACCGAGGCCGGACGGGTATTCCTTCCCAGTAACGGTCGGAAACAGGAGGATCGCGCCTGTCCAGATAAGAGCCATTCCGACAGCGAGCACGGCTGCGATCGCGAGCCCCGCACGCAGCAACATCGCTCCGTGGCCGGGCCCCGCCTCGCGTTCGAGATCCGCGAAAAGCCGCGGCAGAAAGTAGTTCAGCGACATCTTGAGCGGATTGACGGCGCTGAACGGCAACTCCGCGGCGCGCAGCGTGCCCATCCCGACAGGTCCGAAACTCGAGGCCGCGAACATCTGGATGGCCGAGCCATGGAACAGGCTGATCAGCATCGAAGGAAGCAGATACCGCGCGACGGCGGCATGACGGCGGGCAACCCACGCGAGCCGACTGAACCGTGCCCGCCACCCCATGGCCAAGACGATGAGACCACAAGCGCCCGCGCCGACGAGACCGCTGATGAGCACAATCGTGCTCAGGTTGGCGCTGCCCGCCGCGATCGCGGCAGCGATGCTCACGAGTAGAACTGCTTGGCGAAGGGCTTCGATCTTGAGAACGAGGGCCGAGCGGCCATCCGAAATGGCCTGGAGCTTCAGGCTATCGGTCGCGATGTTGGAAATCGTGAAAAGCACGATTGCCGACAGGCCGATATGGCTGCTGATCTCATCGAGTTGGCTGACGCCAGCAACTGTCAGAATGACGACGGCGCTCAGGACAAGAGCGCTGAAGCCGTTGAACTGATCCGAATAGCCCTGCCGGATGAGGCGCAGCCGCGTCACGTTGAGGCTGTAGACGTAGCCGCTGATCGACCAGCACACGGAACTCGCGAACGACGCGATCAGATAGAGATACGCATAGACGCCGAAATTCTCGAGAGGCAGCACGCGCAGAATGAGAACGGAAACCGCAAAATTGCCGGCGGACGCCAGTGCCTGCGTGAAGACCGCTTCGCTGATTCCACGGATCATCTCGCCGACGCCCTCAAACGCCTGGTAGACTAGGTGCACGCTTCCGCGTTCCGCCCTTCAGGCGCCGCCATATTGCTCGTCTGCAGACGATCTCGCCTGATGAGTCGAGACAGCCTCGACGGGAATTTCTCACTCAGACAGTTGCAGCATCCGGCCCGGTGCGTCTCGCGGGCCCATCATGATTGGTTAAAGGTCGCGGGAGCCGCCATGCGAGCCTCCAAGCGGGCGTGTCGGAGGAGGCACGGCCACGTCGCGTGGTCACCGAGAGCCGCTTCCCGAGGCCCCGAGCGGGAACCAAGGTAGGCCGGCTGGCGGGACCCGTAGTGCCAAGCGCTAGGGTCTAGGGTATTGTGGGGTTATCTGGGCCGCCGATTGGCCGCGCACCCGTCACCTCTCCGGGAAGCGATCCAAGCCGAGGCAGTCAAGGACTGAGTTCCAGGAGCCCCGTTTGCGACCTATTTGCGACCTGGCCCAATTGTCGAAATGTCAACATAACGGTTAAGTGCTTGAAAAGATTGGCGCGCCCGAAAGGATTCGAACCTCTGACCCCCAGATTCGTAGTCTGGTGCTCTATCCAGCTGAGCTACGGGCGCGTGCCGGGCGGAACGTCGTCATCAGAGACGTGTATGACGAGCCGCCGCTGACGCCGGGACCAAGGCCTCGGCGTCGGGAGCGCCCTTACTAGTCGTTCGAGACGCCGAGCGCAAGTGGTTTGAGGCCCCTTCCTGCGCAACGCTGGACGAGGGCAGAGTTCATTGTTTCTCCGGTCCCGACGCGCTCGAAAAACGGCTGGTCCGAGACGGCGCGCCTATTCCGCAGCCAACTCCGCCTCGCGGCAATAACACCGGCGCTCCACGAAGCCCGGCAGGCAAGGGATGCGGCTAGGACCTCCATGGGCGAGACCAGAGTAGCGCGCAACCTTTGGCAATCGATTGGGCCGCGATGGCGCCTAAACGTCATGCAGCTTGCGCGCAGGCCGCAAGGTGTAGCAGCATCCGCCGCGAATCATGGCGCCCTGCGCAATGCACAGCCGCGATGCACCGCCCGGCGGCGGCTCCGGGCGCCAGGTGCGATCACCATGGCCGGGTGGCCATATGGTCGCCACGGCTGGGCTGGCACAAGGTGCGGCGTGCTATCGAAACTGATGCGAGCGCGGAGCGCTTCCATCTCAACCGGTCACACCCCAGAGGGAGCCGCACAAGGAGCCGGAGTGGAAAAGGCCAAACCAGCGACGAAGGACGACGAGGAGGCCGCCGCCGGCGACAGCCGCATCGCGCCCGACCCGTTCGCGGCGGTCCTGCCCGCCATTGCCGCGCTCGGCGCCGTTGCCTCCATCGCCACCGTCAACTGGATGGCGCAGGACAAGACGCCCGAGCGCGCCAGGGCCAAGCGCAAGGCGGGAACCGCGCTGCGCGACCTCGAAACGTGTTGCCTCGGTCTTGTCGAGATCTTCCGCCGCTTCAAGCGCAACCCGCGGCTTTACGCCGGCGAGGGTGCGCAGGGCTCGTCGCCGCTGAAGTTCGGCGTGCACGGGCCGCGCGTCGATATCGATACCGCGCGCCTCTACCACCAGCTCATCAACGACGTCGCTTCGATGCTCGTTCTCGCGTCGCAGAATGCCTTCGACGTGATGTGCGCGGTCGAGGATGGAGAGATCGACGCGCCGGAGACGGTCTACTACGGTTTCGGCGAGCAGCAGGACCGGCTGAATGGCCTCATCCAGAGCCGGGCCACACTGAAGGTTTCTGTCGATACCGGCCTCGAAGTGGCGTCGCGGCTGACCGAGCTGGTGCGTGACCTCAAGCGCTGCCGCCCAGAAGCCTGAGCTGAGCTGACCAGATCCGGACCGAAGCGCCTCGACGACACCAGCTCCGTTCCCGCCCGTCGCCCTCAAGCCTGCACGGGATCGCGCCGATCCACCGGAGCGCCGGTCGCCGGGTTGGTGGAGATGTAGGGCTGCCCGGCCTTCTTCCAAGCCATGAAGCCGCCGCCCATGTGCATGACCTTTGCGAACCCTGCGGCGAGGCATTTCTCGGCGACCATCTTCGAGCGCATGCCCGAGCCGCAGTGGAACACGATCGGCTTCGATTCCTGCGACGGCAGGTGGCGCGTGTCGAAGGTTGCGAGCGGCGATAGCAGAGCTCCGCGGATATGCTCGAAGGCAAACTCAACGGGCGTGCGCACGTCGATCAGGACGATTCTGTCGGCGGCAAAGAGTGCCGCGACCTCGGCCACGTCCAATGTCTCGATGGCGCCGTTTCCGGATTGAGCCGTCATGTCGTGCCGCTCCCCCATGGGTTGGCGGGCCGGCCCGTTGCCGCCCGCAGCATGGGGCACAAAATGCATGCGCGCGGTCTCATATTCAAATCGGTGCGGCAATTCGGCCGGGCGGTGGAAGTGGCAATCGCGACGCCGACGCAAAGACCTGGAAAAGACAAGACCGGCGGCGCTTCGCGCTACCGCCGGTCCTTGGAACTGATCGAGGAGTTCGCCGTTACGCCCCTGGTGCCCGGCCAGAAGCATACTGGCGGTTAGCCTCAGGCAGCGGTCTTCTTGCGCGGAGCGGCCTTCTTCGCAGCCGGCTTCTTCGCAGCCTTCTTCACAGCCGGCTTCTTCGCAGCGGCCTTGCGAGCCGGTGCCTTCTTCGCAGCGGCCTTCTTCGCAGCCGGCTTCTTCGCAGCGGGCTTCTTCGCAGTCGTGGTGGTCTTTGCCATGGTTCTCTCTCCCTCTCAGCTCGAATCAGCTCGAGCAAAAAAAAGATGCGCAAGTTCGATGATTTTGTTGACATCCAAAATTAACACAGCGCGCATTTTGTTCCCCAATAGGCCGTTTGTGTTGCGCATCCGCACCATTTTTGACCGTTATTGAATGGTTTGACCGCCTCGGTGCATTCCATGGTCGAGCTGAAACGCGCATCGCACATCGCGTGAAGCGCTAATCGACGACAACTTTGGAATCAAAAAACGCGATCGATTTCGACTCGCGCGACGTTCGCGAAGGGGTTCGCTTCGATCGGCTTTCGGCGTCGCGCGCTGCTCCGTTTTCGAAACGCAATGCGCCGCTGAACGAATGCGAGACGAATGCGTCGCGCATCGCATTCGTCTCGTCGCAGCCGCCGCAACCGTCGCACGACTTACGCGCGTCTCAGTCCGGCAGTGCATACCCGTCATCGCGGTTCTTGAATTCGTCACACGTCGACGCACATGTCGGACGCGGGCACAACGGCCGACGGCAGCGTCCGCACGCGATGAATGGCGACCGACTATTCGAGCGCGCGGCCTTTTTCCCGTCATACCTGTGACATCTCGAAACGCTTAATGCACGTCGGGGAGCCGCGGTGAGGTGGCAGGCCGGCGATCGGCGTTCGATCACGGCATCCATGTTGCCAAGAGACAATCGAGGGTTAAATGAAAACGCGGAATATGCTTGTGCTCTGCAAGGAGAATGCGGCACGCTCCGTTATGGTCGAAACATTGATCAACGGCGTGAGTGATGGTGAATGGCGCGCTTACAGCGCCGGCTCACATCCCGCCGCTTCATTCAACGCCTACACGGTGCTGGCACTTCGAGAGCGCGGATTTGCCTTCGATACGGACCGGCAACCGAAATCGCTGATCGAATTCACGCGGCCGGAAAGTCCCCGGTTCGACGTGGTATTGACCGTCTGCGAGGACATCTCGTGGGAAAAGCTGCCGACCTGGCCGGGCGCGCCGCGTCTGCTGCACTGGACTCTACCCGACCCGACCGCTTCGAACTGCACACCCACCGAGCGCGCGGACATTTTCCGCGCGGTTCTCGATCTGTCTGAGAAGAAGGTGCGCGAGTTCCTGGATGAAGAGCGCCGCGCGGTGTGCGTCGGCGCGCAGGCCAACGACAACCGCCTCCAGCTCGAGCGCCGCGCGCCCCGCCGGTTCGGAACCTGATGCATGCTTCGACGACGGTGACGCCCGCGCCTGATGGGTTGTGACGGGCGGCCGGCGAGCCTGGAGCAGAAAAGCGCAACGGGCGGCATCGTCGATGCCGCCCGTTGGCGTTTCGCGGCCCTCAGAAGCGGCTAGGCCGCCGCGGAGAGCCGCGCCTGAATGTTCAGCACCGCCATCACGTAGCCGACGCGATCGTCCACGGCCTCGGCCAGGATCGAGAAGTAGTTGGCGTCGTCCGGCACGATCTCGCCGATCACCTCGCCATACTCGAACCGGAGGTCCGCGTGGTGCTTGCGAGCGACCGCCTGCATCTTCGCGTTCTCGGCGAGGCAGCTCATGTAGAGCAGATGAACGCCGCGGTTGCGCGCCGAGCGGATGACACGGCCCATCAGCTCGGTGCCGATGCCCTTCTCCTGGAAAGCGCGCTCGACCGAGAACGCGGCCTCGGCCTCGTGACCCCAGGTGTCGCCAAGTTTGCGCAACTCCGCCGCGGCATGCATCTGCCCGTCGACGAAATAGCCGAATACGATGCTGCCCATGTCGGTCATGCGGGCAGCATAGTCCTCGATGAAGCCGTCCGACACGCCGTGCGCAAAGCGCATGCGGCGCGCGTCCTTGTCCAGCCTCAGCAGGTGGTCGCGGAACGTATCCGTCTCCGTCGGCCACAACTTCCGTATGGTTCCCTCCCAGATCCGGTGCTCGCTCATGATGAACCTCCGATTCTGGCTTCAGACGGCCCGCCTGCTCTTTTTTGCCTACGAGCAGTGCGTGCAATGGCTTCGGCGTCGGGCCCGGGTCCCTCGTCGCCAGGTGGAACGGTGGTCCCGCTCCCCTGGCCGTTTGTGTCGCCCGCCCGATCGCGTGATGCGATCTTCCGCGAGCGTTGAGACTCGATTCCCAAGCTACAGCCGGTCGCGTATTGCAACGCACAATACGACCCTCACATGGCATTAGTTGATTTTCCTGCAAGGGTTCGTCTACTTGGGCCGCGGCCTGTTGCTGCACCGCCATATAGTGTCTGGAGGCCGCTTCGGGCGGCCCGGCCTGCGACGGCGAAGGGAAAATCCTGCGGACTCCGGCCGTTTCCAAGGGGTGCCGACGGAGCATCTCGACCATCGATGCGAGGCGCGGCGGCCCGAGCAATGTTAAGAGGACATGGCAGTGCTGCGCGCAGCGGATGAAGAATGAGCGGGACAGTCGCCGAGAAATACGAGGAGCGCGTTGCGACCGGCGAGATCGAGGCCGACGAGGCCCAGCGCTCGGCGGCGCGCCGGCTCGACGAGCTCAACGCCGCGCTGACGGCCTGGAGCCCCTCCGGTCGCGGCCTTCTGTCGTTCATGAAGCGCAAGCCGGGCCCGCCGCCGAACGGCATCTACCTGCACGGCAAGGTGGGGCGCGGCAAGACGATGATGATGGACATGTTCTACGAGGCGGCGACGTTCAAGCCGAGGCGCCGCCAGCACTTCCACGAATTCATGCAGGAAGTCCACGACCGTATCGGCGTGGCGCGCAAGAGCTTCGATGGCGATCCGATTCCGAAGGTGGCGGTCGAGATGGTGGGCCGCCCAGGCTTGCTCTGCTTCGACGAGCTGCACGTCACCGACATTGCCGACGCCATGATCCTCGGCCGCTTTTTCAAGGTGGTGTTCGAGAGCGGCGTGGTCGTGGTGGCGACCTCGAACGCGACTCCGCACGAGCTCTACCGTGACGGCCTCAACCGCCAGCTCTTCCTGCCGTTCATCGATCTCATCGAAGATCACATGAACGTGCTCGAGCTCGGTTCCGCAAAGGATTTCCGCCTCGACAAGATCCACGGCCAGCCGCTCTATTTCGCTCCGGCGGATGCCGCCGCGCACCATGCGCTCGACGACCTGTGGGGCCGCATGACGGGCCACCACAGGCCCGAGCCGGGGGAAATCGAGGTCAAGGGCCGCCACCTGCGCATACCCGCCGCCGCCAATGGCGTTGCACGGTTCGGCTTTGCCGATCTCTGCGAAAAGCCGCTCGGCTCGGTCGACTACCTCGCCATCGCTCACCACTTCCACACCGTCATCATCGACGGCATCCCGGTGATGAGCGCGGCGCGGCGCGACCATGCCCGCCGCTTCATCAACTTGATCGACACGCTCTACGACACCGGCACCTGCCTGATCGCATCGGCGGAGGCGGAACCAGACGCACTCTACGTGCGCGGCGACGGCGCCGATCTCTTCTCGCGGACCGCCTCGCGCCTGACCGAGATGCGCAGCGAAGCCTATGTGGCTCGGCGCTCCGCGCAGGCCGATGGCCGGCTCACCGTATCGACCCGCTTGTGACCCCCCTCTCGCGCCGCTCCGCCGGGCCGCCAGCCATGGCGAACACACCTCGTCGTCGAGCGTGACAACGACTTTCGGAGCCCGAGACTTTGGTTCGATTGGCGGGCGTTCCCCTTGAGCCGCCGCAGTTTTCGAGCTAACCAACCCGCGCGACTATGTCGCTTCTCACGGGCGTTACGCCCACCCCCCGGTGCGCGCCGCCCACGTCCGCAAACGCTGAATTCTCAGGGAGACTGACCCGAATGGCGCGCACGAAGATCGCCTTGATCGGCGCCGGCATGATCGGCGGCACGCTCGCTCATCTCGTCGGCTTGAAGGAACTGGGTGATGTCGTCCTCTTCGACATCTCCGAAGGCACCCCGCAGGGCAAGTCGCTCGATATCTCGCAGTCCGGCTCGGTCGAAGGCTTCAACTGCACGCTCAAGGGCACCAACGCTTACGCCGATATCGAAGGCGCGGGCGTTTGCATCGTCACCGCCGGCGTGCCGCGCAAGCCCGGCATGAGCCGTGACGACCTCCTCGGCATCAACCTCAAGGTGATGGAGCAGGTCGGCGCCGGCATCAAGAAGTACGCGCCGGACTCGCTGGTCATCGTCATCACCAACCCGCTCGACGCGATGGTGTGGGCGCTGCAGAAGGCATCGGGCCTGCCGTACAATCGCGTGATCGGCATGGCCGGCGTTCTCGACGCCGCGCGCTTCCGCCACTTCCTCGCCGACGAGCTCAAGATCTCCGTGCAGGACGTCACCGCGTTCGTTCTCGGCGGTCACGGCGACGACATGGTGCCGCTGGTCCGCTACACGACCGTCGCCGGCATCCCGCTGCCCGACATCGTCAAGATGGGCTGGATCAGCCAGGAGCGCGTCGACCAGATCGTCGATCGCACGCGCAAGGGCGGCGGCGAGATCGTGTCGCTGCTGAAGACCGGCTCGGCCTACTATGCGCCGGCCGCTTCGGCGATCGAGATGGCCGAGAGCTACCTCAAGGACAAGAAGCGCATCCTGCCCTGCGCCGCCTTCCTCGACGGCGAGTACGGCGTGCGCGGCCTCTATGTCGGTGTGCCGGTCGTGGTCGGTGCCGGCGGTGCCGAGCGCATCGTCGAGATCGACCTCAATGGCGCCGAGCGCGAGATGTTCATGAAGTCGGTCAACTCGGTGAAGGGCCTCGTCGACGCCTGCACCGCGATCGCGCCGACGCTCGGTGCGTGACGAAAAATAGGGCGCGCTCCGCAAGGGGCGCGCCGTTTTCATTGGGTCGCGAGTGGCGCGTATCGCCTTCGCCGTCCGGCTGAGCCAGCCGCCGCGAATGTGCCGCCACTTCGAAAACGCCGCTTCCCGTGCGGAACCCTACTTTGGTATACGGTATGCCAGGCGCGGGAGCAGTATGACCGGAACGGTGCCCCGGCTCGGGGCGCGAGCGTCTTGGATTCGGGTTTGAGACCCGCCCGGGCGTAAGCTCGGTTCACAGCGGCGGCCAGACCTCGCGGTCGCCAAGGTCACGATAACGCTCAAACGGCGGAAACAGCGATGAACATCCACGAGTATCAGGCCAAGCAGGTTCTCAAAGGCTACGGCGCTCCGGTCGCCGAAGGCGTTCCCGTCACCTCGGCGGACCAGATCGACGCCGCGGTGAAGGCGCTCCCCGGCCCCGTCTGGGTCGTCAAGAGCCAGATCCACGCCGGTGGCCGCGGCAAGGGCAAGTTCAAGGAACTCCCGGCGGACGCCAAGGGCGGCGTGCGGGTCTCGTTCTCGGCCGAGGACGCGGTCAAGAACGCCAAGGAAATGTTCGCCAACACGCTCGTCACCAAGCAGACCGGCCCGGCCGGCAAGCAGGTGAACCGCCTCTACATCGAGGACGGCGCCGACATCGCCCGCGAGCTCTATCTCTCGATCCTCATCGACCGCACGGTCGGCCGCCCGGCTTTCGTCGTCTCGACCGAAGGCGGCATGGACATCGAGGCCGTCGCGCACGACACGCCCGAGAAGATCGTCACCGTGGCGATCAACCCGGAGACCGGCGTCACCGAGGCCAACGCCGAATTGCTCTGCCGCGCGCTGCAGCTCGATGGCGAGGCCCGCGCCGACGGCATGAAGCTGTTCCCGATCCTCTACAAGGCGTTCACCGAGAAGGACATGAGCCTGCTCGAGGTGAACCCGCTGATCGTGATGAAGAACGGCCGCCTGCGCGTACTCGACGCCAAGGTCTCGTTCGACAACAACTCGCTGTTCCGCCACCCCGACATCGTCGAGCTGCGTGACACGACGGAGGAGGACGCCAAGGAGATCGAGGCGTCGAAGTACGACCTCTCCTACGTCGCGCTCGACGGCAACATCGGCTGCATGGTGAACGGCGCCGGCCTCGCCATGTCGACCATGGACATCATCAAGCTCTATGGCGCGGAGCCCGCCAACTTCCTCGACGTCGGCGGCGGCGCTTCGAAGGAGAAGGTGACGGCGGCGTTCAAGATCATCACCGCCGACCCGCAGGTGAAGGGCATCCTGGTCAACATCTTCGGCGGCATCATGCGCTGCGACACCATCGCGGAAGGCGTGATCGCGGCGGTGAAGGAAGTCGGCCTGCAGGTGCCGCTGGTCGTGCGCCTCGAGGGCACGAACGTCGACCTCGGCAAGAAGATCATCAACGAGAGCGGCCTCAACGTCATCTCGGCGAACGACCTCGACGACGCCGCCCAGAAGATCGTCGCTGCCGTCAAGGCGGCCTGAGCTAGAGACAGGGATTCCTGATGTCCATCCTCATCAACAAAGACACCAAGGTTCTCGTCCAGGGCCTGACCGGCAAGACGGGCACGTTCCACACCGAGCAGGCGCTGGCCTACCACGGCACCAAAATGGTCGGCGGCATCAACCCCAAGAAGGGCGGCGAGTTCTGGACCGGCAAGGGCGGCGAGAAACTGCCGATCTTCAAGTCCGTCGCCGAGGGCGTGAAGGAGACGGGCGCCAACGCTTCCGTCGTCTACGTGCCGCCAGCGGGCGCCGCCGAAGCCATCATCGAGGCGATCGACGCCGGCATACCGCTGATCGTCGCCATCACCGAAGGCGTTCCGGTCATGGACATGGTCAAGGTCAAGGCGCGGCTGGAGAAGTCGAACTCGCGTCTCATCGGCCCGAACTGCCCGGGCGTGCTGACGCCCAACGAGTGCAAGATCGGCATCATGCCGGGCAACATCTTCAAGAAGGGTTCTGTCGGCGTGCTCTCGCGCTC
>OEIV010000207.1_pt1 | contig 37255 bp, 42 predicted proteins | sample 1539231 | NCBI WGS metagenome assembly OEIV01 (sample SAMN03794762, study PRJEB22550) | activated sludge metagenome | feature: wastewater treatment plant; material: activated sludge; isolation source: Wastewater treatment plant of a petroleum refinery complex | place: Argentina: Buenos Aires ... | reverse complement strand
GGCTATACGCTCGATTTGTTTTGTGCTGGTTTTGCATTTGAAAAATTTAAAGACTCAACATGCCATACCTGGTTGAGTAATGATAATTATAAAAATGCAAAATTGTTTGGATTCATACCCAGTTATCCTTCTGACGCTGACGGCCAAGGACCTGACCCAGAAGCATGGGAATATGTCTACGTGGGGACAGAACTTCTATATGAATAACTGGTAAAAATGCAAGAAGTACGATACCCTTGAGTGAACGGCTAAGATTATAATAATTATGGAACATATCGCTGAAAAATTAGATGCGATGCAGTCGCATATACAGCCACTCAATATCAATGGTCTTAAAGGGCGCATGCTTCGTTTGGAAAGCCAAAAAAAGAGTGGCAAGCGTGAAATACTAATGGTCTATGGGCACCACGCCAGTATTGAGCGTATGTTTGGTCTTGCAGAGGTAATGAGTGATTTCGGAACGGTAACCATGCCAGATTTGCCTGGATTTGGTGGTATGGATAGCTATGACAAAATTGGTATAAAACCATCTATTGATACCCTTGCCGACTATTTGGCTACCTTTGTAAAATTAAAGTATCGTAAGAAAAAAGTCACAATCGTCGCTATGTCGCTCGGTTTCGTCATTGCGGTGCGAATGCTCCAACGATATCCAGAACTTGAAAATCGCGTCGAGTTGTTAGTGAGCTTAGTCGGTTTTACACGTCATGACGATACAAAGCTGTCAAAAAAATTGACCAGAAGCTACAAAGTGCTTGCTTCTGTTTTTAAGCATAAAATTCCAGCTTGGTTATTTTATAACACCATACTACACCCTACCATAATAAAAACATTCTACGCAAAAACACCAAACGCTCGAAAAAAATTTGAACACTTAAGCCACGAAGATAAGAAAAGGGCTCTTGATTTTGAAGTAGTGCTCTGGCGTGAAAATGACGTTCGAACATATATGATCATGATTCTCGAAATGCTGAACCTCGATAATTGCACCAAACAAGTTAACGTACCAGTACATCATGTGTACGTTCATAACGATCAATACTTTGATACTAAAATTGTTGAACAACATATGAAAGTGATTTTTTCCGATTACAGTCAATCTGAAGCTGTACTCCCAAATCACGCTCCAAGCATCGTTGCGACAAAAGAAGAAGCTGCACCCTTTGTCCCTAAGGCGTTGAGAAAGGTACTATCATGAAAATTGGTATCGTTTGTCCGTATAACATATACAAACCAGGTGGTGTACAGGAACACGTCATGTACCAGGCTGAGGTTCTTCGAGCTCGAGGCCATAAGGTGACCATACTTACGCCTCGACCTAGAGGTCATGAAGACGAGCACATTCCTAAAGGAGTTGTTTTTCTTGGAGGATCTGCACGAATTAAAACGCCCGCAGCGACGAGTAGCGACGTTTCAGTTACCATTGACGTCGATGCTTTAGATGAAGAACTGGCCAAAGGATACGATGTAATCCATGTGCATGAACCTGCGATGCCTCTTTTAGCACGTCAAATGTTGCCACGAGTAGATTGTCTAAGAGTCGGAACCTTTCACGCTGCATTACCGGGTAATGCGCTCGGCCGATCACTCATTCGCTCGTATCGGGCATATTTTAAAACGGTAGTCCCGTATATTGATGTTATTACTGCGGTGAGTCCTGCGGCAATAGGTTTTATACAAGGTGTTGTTGATGAAGATAAGATTACCTATATACCCAACGGGATTGCCTTAAAAAAAATGAAGCCCAAAGATGACAAGATTCGAAATAAAAATCAGATATTTTTCATAGGTAGATTAGAAAAAAGAAAAGGTGCCTTGTATACGATTAAAGCATTTGAAATATTAAAAAAACGAAATCCTAACTTAGAATTAATTATCGGTGGCGATGGACCGCTTCGCGATTCATTAGAAAATTATGTTGAACGCAACAGTATAAGCGACGTTACTTTCAAAGGTTTCCTAAGTGATGAAGAAAAAGCGCACTACATGAGTACCTGCGGTGTGTATACCTCGCCGGCTTTATATGGTGAAAGTTTCGGTATTGTGCTCGCAGAAGCCATGGCTTTTGGCGCCCCGACGGTTGCACACAAAAACGAAGGGTACGAATGGGTATTACAAGGCACGGGGCGACTTTCACTCGTTGACGTCCATGACATAACCGCTTATGCAGACAGATTGCAACTCATGCTAGAAGATGATGAATTACGGTTTGCATGGCAAAAATGGGCAAGCCAATATGTAAAACAATTTGATTATGAAAAAGTTGTTGATCAGTACGAAGCTCTGTATAAATCGCATATGTAATGATGTACGATAATCATCGTGCTATTCAACTATAACCACGACCAGGTATAGGCTTTAATCGTTTCGCGCATGGCTCCTTCTCGAGCATGAGAACTTGGAACAATATGTAAATGGCATGATTCCCCGAGCTGTTTTTTTAACTGATGAGCAGTTTGTGGCGGGCATACACCATCAAATCTTCCCTGAACTATAATGATTGGTGTCTGATCCAGCTTGTGTACATTCGACAGGATAAATCCTTCTGGCAAAAAGCAGTGATTATTGAAGTAGTGTGCAGCCACCAGAACACCTGACATTTTATCTATATCCGCATCAGCATGAGCAGACAAACGTACTATTTCATAATCGGTATCAAAGCTCATAATGGATGCTTCAAGCTGAAGCCATCTTGAGAGATGATCTTGTTTTGTGTCATCACTACCGTTAATGAATTGCTCGTAATAATATGCTACCTTGTTTGATTGATGCTTTTTGGGAATAATCTCAGTAAAATACTCCCATGCTTCAGGTGAAAATTGTGCAATACCTCCATTTTCATATAGAAAATTTGTCTCTGCAGCCGTGCCTAAATAGATGCCACCTATCAGCATTTTCGTAACAACCTCAGTGTGCGCTATTGCATAGCACAAAGCGAGCGTCGAGCCCCATGAATATCCAAAAAGTTGTATTTTTGGAATGTTTAAGTGAAGCCGTAAACGTTCTATGTCTTCAATTAAGTTTTGAGTCGTATTTTGTGCAATTGAACTGCTGTAGGTACTTTGACCTGATCCTCTTTGGTCATGGAATACTATATGATGTTTCCTAGGATTAAAAGAAAGCTTATGTTTGTCCTTACACTGCGAGCCCGGCCCACCGTGCAGATAGAAGGTTACCGGCAATTCGGGGTTACCCCACTCTTGATAATAGAGAGAATGCCCGTCGCCAACGTTTAAATAACCACTTGATATCGTAAATTGATCATCTTTCATGTATGGCACTATAAACGAAGAACTAAAAACGGTAAACTATTATTAATATGAAAATAGCGTACGTACTCGATGACACTCTCGATAAAAGTGACGGCGTTCAGCAAGCTGTTTTAACTATAGCCGACGAAATGAAGAAAAGAGGGCATGACGTACATTTCATAGTGCCTGAAACGAAACGTACTGATTTAGAAAATATTCATATTATCAGCCGATATATATCTATGCGATTTAACGGTAATACGGTGCGTACTCCACTACCTGCTTCAAAAAAAGCAATCAAATTGTTGTTGGCTCAAGAAAAATTCGATGTTCTTCATGTACAGATGCCATATAGTCCATTGCTCGCAGGAAGAATTGTGCATCTAGCGTCGAAAACCACACGAGTTGTAGGTACATTTCATATTCTCCCTTATAACACGGTAGCTCGCATCGGTACGAAAGCGCTTGGCTGGTTTTTGCGCAAAAATGCACGACGATTTGATGTGGTTTATGCGGTGTCTAAGCCAGCGCATGACTTCATGGTGCAGACTTTTGGTGTTTCCGGAAAAGTGCTAGGTAATCCGGTAAACTATCGTTACTTTCATTCATACAGTGAAGCGGAGTGCGTTAAGGGTCGAATTGTATTCGTCGGCCGATTTGATGAGCGGAAAGGTGTTCGTCAATTAGTTGAAGCATATGAAAAACTGGATATGGCAGGTACTGAATTGATTATGTGTGGCAAGGGACCTCAATTTGAAGCGGTGAAAATGTATGCAGAAACGAGGCATCTTAATGTGGTTTTTAAAGGATTTGTGAGCGAAGAAGAAAAAGCTCAGTTGCTTGCCAGCGCGCAGGTAGCTGTCTTCCCTTCAGTTGCGGGAGAAAGCTTCGGGATTGTATTAATAGAAGCAATGTCGGCTGGATCACGAGTGACAATTGCCGGAAACAACCCTGGGTATGCAAGTGTTATGTATGAATGGCCTGAAACATTGTTTGACCCAAATAATATAAACAAATTTGCTGAAAAGTTGCATGATGCACTTACTAACGATCGTTACAGTGAACTTGGTCTGCAACAGCGCGAAATTGTTAAGCAGTTTGATGTAACGACCATTGTAGAAGAGCTCATACAGCAGGCCTATATAAGGCCATGACTTGTCAGATTCAAAGAAAACGTTCATACTGATGGTTATGTTTGGAAGAAAGAATAAAGAACAAGTAGAAATTACAATATCAAATAATACAATCATTCGTTTCATAGCGTTCGTTGTTGCAACAATATTCTTATTAAGGCTCGTTGATAACATAAAGCATCCATTGACGCTCGTTTTTGTTTCATTTTTCTTATCTCTTGCGCTTAACCCAGCAGTTCATTGGCTCTCAGTAAGACTCAAAAGTAAAAGTCGTGTACGTGCTACAGCGATTGCTTATAGCGCGGTCGTGAGTATTTTAATAGCGCTCTTTGCCTTAGTAGTGCCACCTTTGATAACGCAAACGACTGATTTTATTAAAGATGTCCCTACAACTCTTTCGAGTTTAAAAAACAAGGACAATTCACTTGGTAGATTGATCCGTCGCTATGAGCTAGAAGAGCAAGTGCAGAACTTTGCAAGTGACTGGACACGTAACCTCGGTGACGTCAAAGGACCGGTTATTGACGCTGCAAACAGAGTTTTTGCAAACATAATATCTATTGTTACCGTTCTTGTATTGACATTCATGATGCTAATAGAAGGACCCCGTTGGGTCGTAGCATTTTGGAGACATGTGCCTGAACATAGACGCAAACATGATCAAGAAATTGCTGCCAAAATGTACAAAGTGGTCACCTCTTATGTGAACGGACAAGTATTAGTTGCGGGTATTGGAGCTGTTTTTGCAATGATAGCCCTTGTTATAGCATCAACCATTATAGGAGTATCCGTTAATGCTGTTGCGCTTGGAGCGATAATATTCTTATTTGCGCTCATTCCTTCTGTCGGTACGATACTCGGTGCATTAGTTGTCACTATATTCAGTTTGTTTGCTAGCCCAACTCTTGCGTTAGTGATATTAGCTTACTTCATAATCTATCAACAGATTGAGAACGCTACAATACAGCCTATGATACAGTCTCGAGGTAATGAATTAACACCAATGCTTGTGTTTATCGCAGCGATTTTAGGTATTGGATTTGGCGGTGTGCTTGGAGGATTTGTTGCTATACCACTTGCGGGTTGTGGAAAAATTCTCTTTGATGATTGGCTCGAAGATCGAAGCTTATCAAAATAGGAAATAACACTTCTACAGACGGTACCAAATTTGTCCCGATGCACTGTCGTTGATGCCAATACCTTGTGCCTTCAGTTCGTCGCGAATCTTATCAGAGGTAATCCAATCTTTATTCTTTCGAGCGTCGTCTCTTTTATTAAGGTGCGCTTCAATACCTTCTATATTTTGAGTCTGATTTATTATATGAAAACCAAACAACGAATCTAACTGTTTAAAAAATATAGTCAAATCAAGTAATTCAGGATGATCTAACATGCCTTGCAAGATATGTTGTTCAATATTGTTTAAGTATGATTCTATATATTCTATTGCTGCTGGAGTTTTTAGGTCCATCTGGAGTACATTTTTTATGGCAAACAATGTGTCTTTTGTCCCCTTGCTTGTCTTTCCTATCGACTCAGGCGGTTGGTTCGGGTTAGTAATTTGCCAACGTATTTCAGCAATATTTTTCCATCTTCTTATTCTATTTTCAAAACTTTCTAGAATTTCCCAGGTGAAATTTCCTTCGGTGCGGTAGTGTTTGCTTAAAATCATGAGTTTGAACGCGTCAATAGAATAACCTTGGTCTACAATATCCTGAAGTGTATATACATTACCTAAGCTTTTGCTCATTTTCGTGCCATTCACTTTAATATGATTTGCATGTATCCATAGTGAAGCAAATGGTTTTCCTGTTAAGGCTTCCGTCTGTGCTATCTCATTTGTATGATGGACAGGAATGTGATCAATGCCACCCGTATGAATATCAATTTGATCGCCTAGAATCTCGCGAGCCATAACCGAACATTCAAGATGCCAGCCGGGGAATCCCTTACCCCAGGGGCTATCCCATTCCATGTCCCTTTTAACATCTGATGGACTTAATTTCCAAAGGGCAAAATCTGTTGAATTTTTCTTTCCTGTGCTGTCAACTCTCGCACCGACTTTTAATCCCTCGATATCAAGACGAGCGAGTTTTCCATAATCTTTTAACTTGGAAGTGTCGAAATAGATACCGTCATCTATTGGGTAAGTGTACCCCTTTTTCTCAAGCTCTTTTACAAAATCTATTTGTTGCTGAATGTATTCAGTGGCACGGGGCATGAAAACTGGCTTTAAGAGTCCTAATAGTGTGTACGCTTCATGGTCAGCAATTTTTATATATTTTTCGGCAACATCCCAGGCAGTGAGGCCTTCACGACGGGCGCCCTTTTCCATCTTGTCTTCACCGGCATCTTCGTCGGATGTTAGGTGCCCGACATCGGTAATATTTTGTACGCGCGTAACGTCGAAACCGGCTTCTTTAAGTGTTCGCACCAGAATGTCCCAATAAATATAGGCGACCCAGTTTCCTAGATGGGGCTGGCTGTACACGGTTAAACCACATGTATATACTTTTATCTTATTGTCTTCTAACGGTTTAACTTCTTCAAGACTTCGTGTTAGTGTGTTGTATACTTTCATGATTAAGCCTCTGCGTGTAGTTCGTCTAATAACTCATTAGCTTTTTTATTGACCTCTTGTACCAGTTCATCAATCGGACGTGCTTTCATAATTTTGAAACCAGCCGCATATGGATGCCCACCTCCACCAAAATGGGCGCCGAGCTTCCCTGCGATACCTCTCTCGAAGTTTGCGCGTATTTTCGCGGTAATCTTTCCATCCCTATAAACCTTGTAAGCAATCGCAATGTCGACGCCAACCACAAGGCGCATATCGTCGAGAGCAAGCATTGAAGGATTGTAGCTTGGACTATATGTTTCTATCTCTTCCCATGGAATCGTAACAGAAGCAATACGTCCAGTGGTATCAAATGTCACTCTCTGCAGTAAACGACCTTTGTAAGCAAGTAATTCAGGCTCTTTGCGCATTAATTCACGGCGTGCTTGTTCTAGTTTTGGTATGCTTGCACCGCGTTCGATGAGTTCTGCCATGACACGATAACTCTCCGGCGTACTCGCTTCTGTTGTCAGTCCAAGGCTATCACTCATAATAGATACGGCCATCATTTCACAGGCATCCGCTGGCAAAGGCCACTTTAATTCCTGTGCAATCCTAAAAATCAGTTCACTTGTTGCGACGGCTTCCTCTATAAAACTAACGGATGCATAAGACAAGCCATCAGTCTCCGTATGATGGTCAATAACAATTAGTGGTTTTGCTTTTAACCATGATAGCGCGCCGTTCGTTTCATAGTACTCAAACAAAGATTCGGTACTTGCGTCGACAACAATAGTTAGATCTAGGTCTTTAGGTATGTCTTTTTGTACACGGTCCCAGCCGTTTAAGTATCTTAAATGTTGAGGCATATCGACTGCGCATAACAAACTAACTTGCTTACCTAACTCAGAAAATATTGCTTCGAGCGCCAGTGCACTCCCAAGTGAATCGCCGTCAGGATTATCTGCCTGCAATACAGCAATATGTTTGGCATTTTGTATGTTTTCTTGAATCGCTTGGTATTTCATGAATAGTGGTAGTATAACACTTAAAAACTTTGTCTTCCTTCTAATGCTCGACCTAGTGTAATTTGGTCTGCATACTCAAGATCTACCCCAATAGGAATGCCCCGCGCTAATTTTGTTATTATAACGTTAAGCGAGTGGAGCTCTTGTTGTATATAATGCGCAGTAGCTTCACCTTCCACACTGGCATTAGTTGCAAGTATCACTTCCTTTACAGCGTCAGCTTTGATACGCTTTTTCAGCTCAAGGATATGGAGTTGTTCGGGCCCTACCCCGTCTATTGGCGAAATAAGACCCCCGAGCACATGATAAGTCCCTCGGTATAAACTTGTTTTTTCAAGGGCTATAATATCAAACGCATCCGCAACAAGAGCGACTACGGTTTTATCGCGCATAGGATCACTGTAGAGTGCAGAAACTTCATCTCTAGAGTCTATCAATGCAAAAGTAATAGGACACAGTTTGACCCCATCATGTACGCTTTTCAGCGCGTAAGCTAACTTGTTCGCTTTAGGAGGGTCACTTTTTAATATGTAATACGCATATCGCTCCGCCGTGCGTGGTCCTACGCCAGGGAGTTGTCCTAATGCTTCGATTAATTCTGATAATGCTCTAGGAAGCATAAGCTTGACCACCAGATTTTTTTGCGTAAATTTGCGTTGCTTGCGAGCAAACGCTTACCATGCCCTCAGGTGAAAATGACGTGGAAGGTGGTATTACATCTGTCAATTCAAGCACACCTTTAAATACACTTTCAGCTATTACCGCTCGAATTGCACTGCCAAATAAACGGTAAGGGAGCCCTAACTGTTCTTTTATTGATGACTCGGTAATCCGAACAGAATCACTACGAGCAATTACCTCTCGTGCGTTATATATCGTTAATCGACGATAATCTGCAATCTGTTCAGCGATGAACATGCGTTAGAGTCCTAAATTGCCAAGCGCACCCATCATTGGCTGCATTTTCTCTGCAGCAAGTTTTTGACTTTGCGCAATAGCTGCTTTTACAGCTTCTTCGACCCAACGTTCAAGTTGTCCTATATCTTCGAGGTCAATACTTTCTGGGTCAATATGAATTTTTTTAATTTTCATCTCGCCGTTAATTTCAACTTTAACAGCGCCATCTCCTGCCTCTACCTCAATAATTTCTTTTTGTAACTCTTTCTGAATTTTTCTGACCTTCATTACCATTTTTGCTTGGTCAAATCGGCTCATGCATTCACTCCTCGTTGTTTATATTATTGTATCAAGCTATGGACGACTATCAAGCGCATCATCATATTTATATACTGCTCTAGTTTCTGGAGCCTGTGGCCACACCACAAAGAATCGAGTCAACTGGTAGTACATGCTAAAGAGCACGGAAGCGGTGACTAATAGTATGGCAAAACTATGTGCAAATGGATTTTTTGGGAATACATCGTACCACTCATCTAGTAAATATTCGATTCCTGCAGCGATTACACTGAACGCAAAAGGTAACAGCATTATTATTGCTGCACTTGCAGACCCAAGTGCGCCTAGTACGATACCAACAAGAGCACTCCCAATCATGATTCTGGTGCGGTCGAGTCGCAGTTTCTGTCGATAGGCATTTAAACCTATAAGAAATAGCACCCCACTGGCAATATCGAACACAGGAAGTCGCTGAATATTTATCGCTGGTAAGAGCGGCATGTGGTAAATAAATCCTGATGGAACTTTTAATATATTTTGCCAAACTGCACTAAGTTCAAGCGTTGCTGGCAGTAAGAGCCATGAGCGAATAAGCTGAGGGTTGCGAGCAAAACTGAGGAGTAAAGGGAGTAGTGCTATTAAACTTAATAAAATTCCTATAAGCACTGCTTGTCGTTTAACGTTTTTAAAGAGTGGTTTAATCCGGTCCCAATAGACTATGGTTAAAATGAGTAAAAACCATGGTGCTCCCGGAATATACATGGTGATACCGGCTGCAATTAACACTAACATCGGAACAGCTTTATTTGACCGACTGTGTAGTTGCCATAGTAAAAGAGATGAAAAAATAAAAAAGCCCATTCCCGCTACTATCGGTTGACCATATCTCGCTACGCCCAGTACAACCGCATTTGATGCGAACGCCATCGTTGTGAGTATGCTTGCTTGGTTTGTATGCCAATGTCTTAGCGCATAATAGAGCGCGACGCAGACTAAGATATAAACTAGGAGACTTGTTGCTCGTAAAATATAAACACTTGGCACTAGGGTTGTAGCACCGAGCGATATAACTTTGAGTGGTGCGAGCAAGGCATTATCAATTATGGACGATAAAGAATTGGATTCGAAGCTATATACCAACTCTTCATTCGTAACTAATTGAGGGAGGCGAGCAACGAAATTCAAAACCACACATAAGCTTAGGGTGATTACAATAATGTACAACGACTCTCGTTGAGACAAATGGCGTAGCGTCGCACGCACGAAGATTCTTGCTTTTTTCACTGAAGTTTATTATATCAGAACGAGTTTTTGTATAAGCTTCGGCTTATTCATCAAACTGTGGTGTGGTATGTTTTGTATCTAAGCTCCGTATTTTTTGCCGTTCACGGTCGAAGTACAACTCAACCTTACCCGTAGGTCCGTTTCTATGTTTTCTGATAAGTACATCCATAATATTAGGTCTATCGCTTTCCGGATTGTAGTAGTCTTCACGATAAATAAACATTACAACGTCAGCATCCTGTTCGATGGATCCTGATTCACGTAAGTCCGCTAGTTGAGGTATTTGAGGGCTACGGGACTCCACCGATCTACTCAACTGGCTAAGCGCAAGGATTGGTACATTTAATTCTCGTGCTATGCCTTTAAGTCCTCTCGAAATTTCTGAAATTTCTTGCACACGATTATCGCTTCCACTAAATTTTGCACCTCCGCTCATAAGTTGTAAGTAGTCAACTACTATAAGTCCGAGCTGATGCTTGTGCGCTTCACGTCGTGCTTTTGTACGAAGCTCACTCACACTAATTCCTGGAGTGTCATCGATATAAAATTTCGCCTCAGAAAGAGTGCCCATAGCTTGGCCAATTTTTTCAAAATCAGAGTCAGAAAGATTGCCGGTTCGTAGATTCCATGAATTAACGCCCGCTTCACTGGCAAGGAGGCGATCAACTAGTTGCTCTTTGCTCATTTCTAGCGAAAACATTAAAACTGAAAAACCAGATTGTACTGCAACATTTTGTGCAAAGTTAAGCGAGAGTGCTGTTTTGCCCATTGACGGTCGCGCAGCTAAAATAATTAAGTCACTCCTTTGAAACCCTGCAAGCATATTATCCATGTCTCTATAGCCGGTCGGTATGCCCCGGATTGTTCCTTTATCTTTATGGAGCCCGTCAAGACGTTCAAAACTGTCAGCAAGGATATCTTCCATGCTGATAATGTCATTTTTCACGTGTCTCTGTGATACTTCAAAGAGTCGTGTCTCTGCTTCTTCCACTAATTCAGCTATGGATCGCTTTTCGTCGAAACCGATTTGAGCGATTTCATTACTTGCTGCTATGAGACGTCTACGAATTGACTTGGTCGCGACAATTCCTGCGTATTGTTCGGCATGAGTTGCTGTTGGGACCGTATTGGTGAGCTGTGTTAGATATGCTGGCCCCCCTACACCTGTAAGTTCGCCGGCTGTTTTTAAATCCTCGCTAAGTGTGATGATATCTATAGGTGACCCTTGTTCATAAAGTCTTACGCAAGCCTCATATATAAACCGGTGCTTTTCATCATAAAAATCAATAGATTTTATGAGATCTGCGACTTTCACGATTGCATCAGGATCAATCAATATAGATCCGAGTAAACTTGCTTCAACGTCGACCGATTGGGGTAGATCACTCATATAATTACGATTCTAACAGTTCGGCACCGCCAAATATATTGCTCACGCTTGAAATTGCGCTATCCGTCGGTTCTGAAACTTCCTTTTTATCTAGTATTTCTTGAGATGTCTGAAGATCATTCTTTGACGGCTTAGTGTGCTTATCAACGGTAGTCGTAAAGGTATCTATTCCGAATTGAGTCTTGAAATATTCACGCAAAATGCCCGTATTACGCGGATTATCAATCTGTTTTTTATGAAAACTGAATTTAAAAAGCAATGTAAGTGAATTATCTGTTGCGAGGACAGGCTCAGCCATGCGTAAAACTCCGTATAAGGTGTTGTATTTTGATTTAATTGAATGAAGACATGTGTTCCAACTTTGTGAATCAAACGGTTTTGTGTTGGTTGGAGTAATTTCTGAATCCTCAGTTTTTTGAGTTGGTTGGGGCTGTTTCTCCGGGCTTTCGTTCGATTCCCCAACTATTACAGGCGGTTTTGCATGCGCATCATTCGACTGATGAGTGTCTGCATTTTTAACTATTTTAGACGGTTTAGTCGTTTGTTGAATCGGGTTTGAATGATACTGTACGGGTGGCTGGAATAAATCAAGTATGCTAACCTCGAGGCCTATATAGTCGTTCGATGAATTCGTGAGCGGCAGTAATCGTTTTAATAAAGCGATAATTTTATCTTGTGGCAACAACGGATGTTGTGACAGTAATTGTGAACGAAGTGACTCACTTAGTGATCGAGCTGCGCGACCTGAATCAACTCCCTGTTCACGAAGCTGTTGCATACTTGCGAAAAGAGCATTTATATCAGAAGACGCGATTGCTTCTATGATTAATGTAATTAATGCCTCGTCAGGAATTCCGAGTAATAATCGTACTTCAGTTGAGGTCACTTTTTTATCTGACAAACCAGCGAGTTGATCAAGCATGCTAATGCTGTCTCGAAAACTACCGCGTCCGTGTTCGCTTAACAGTTTGAGCGCGTCATCGTCAATAATTACACCCTCTTGTTTCGCGATAGTTTTCAAATGTGCAATAGCTTTTTCAATGGAAATTGGTTTGAATGTAAATTTTTGAGTACGACTTACAATCGTATCGGGAACTTTATGGGCTTCAGTCGTCGCAAGAATAAATACTGCATGTTCAGGTGGTTCCTCGAGTGTTTTGAGTAACGCATTAAAAGCTTCGCGAGTAAGCATGTGTACTTCATCAATAATATATACTTTGTATTTCGCGCTTGCTGGTGCGATATGAACTTTATCTCGTAGATCACGAATTTCATCAATACGACGATTACTCGCTGCGTCTATTTCGATAATATCTAAATGGGTAGATTCTTCACTGTAAGGTAAGTCGTTTATGGCGTATGCAAGTATACGAGCAATTGATGTTTTACCTACACCTCGTGGGCCTGTAAATAGATAGGCGTGTGAAATTGCTCCTTTTTTAAGAGCCTTCTTTAACGTATCAGTTATATGTTCCTGCCCCACGACTTCATCAAAGCTGCGTGAACGGTATTTTCGGTATAGTGCTTTAGCCATTAGTGTTGCCCCCGCGAAAAGAGCAGCCCGACCTGCGGATTTATTCCGCTGACGGCGCGATGAGAAAAACTGCAAGTTTGTCTCATAAGGCAGAGCCGTTGCTCCTGCCCCACGACTTCATCAAAGCTGCGTGAACGGTATTTACGGTATAGTGCTTTCCCCATAATGGTTTATTATGAAGCACCATGAGCGAGTTTGCGAAGTTAATTCATACAACGTTCAAAGCGGACACTTCTTTTTCATAACAAGTTGCGCATAAACTTTCATAACTAATCTCGGCTCCGTCATCAATAGCGACTTGAGAGCCTTCAGAAGTATATTTACCATTTATTTTACGGCCTACGAAAAGTGCCTTTCCGCCACACCTGCAGATTGTCTTTAACTCTTCAAGACTGTGTGCAAGAGCGAGGAGACGCTCACTACCCGAAAATAAATTTCTTTTGAAATCAGTACGTAATCCATAACAAATCACCGGAATTTTCTCATAGACCGTGAGCTCCAATAATTCTTCAACGTGCTGTTTCGTTAAAAATTGCGCCTCGTCTATCAGTATGCAGTGAATAGGTTCAACATCTTTAATCCATTGGCGAATATAAGCACGAACGTTTAATTCATTAGTAATTAGTAAGTCTACACTACGAGATAGACCGCTACGACCTAGTACGAGGTTGTTGCCTTTCGTATCTATCTTTGGTTTGAGAACGAGTATTTTCATACCGCGTTCTTCATAATTGTGGGCCACCTGTAAGAGAGCAGTACTTTTCCCGCTGTTCATTGCTCCATATCTAAAATATAATTTCGCCACTTAAGACAGCATAGCGATGTTTATGTCGACATGTCTATGACTAAAAAAACTACAGGCGAGGAAGTATGCAGGCATAGGCACTAACAATCGTGAGTGTATGGTTTACCATAGGAATTCTTGTAAATGTGACATCTGGTATCTGCATATCATCCTGATCAAGCACCCTATCTAGATAACCCGCATAGCAACGCATATGTTGTTTATTAGTGTGAGATGTAATGCTTTGCTCGCATGCTATCACTGAATCAAATAATGCTGGTGCGCGTTTTCGATGTTCTTCTCCGATAGTTTGAGGATTCCTAAGTTTGCCGCTAATGAAATAGTAATGGAAATTACGAGGCAATTCAGCTGAAAGAGACATGAGAAGTGATGCGCCGGCACTTATGCCATAACCTATCTTTGTATCTGGATGACTCTGAACAAACTCTTTAGCACGAGCTAGTTTATCTGAAAAACGCTCTTGAGTCTGCCATTTTGTGTTAAACATATAAATTTGTGCGTCAATAGGCCTTCGCTTATTGAGCCAAGATATATATCGCTGTTGTCTCTGTATGGTAGTGTCATCTCCAAGGCCTGGGAAAAGAAGTATCTCTTGATGTTGACTTCTTAATACCATACTTCTACGAGGACAAGCTATAGTGCTGCTTCAAGTGCGGCCCACTCGGCGTCTACAGATTCATCTTCTGGGACGTTAATACTTACCTGATCGCCAGGCTTTGCTTTAAAATAGGTGACGCTTGCAAGGAGTACGCGGTATTCTTTCTTGCCCACCTCTACGTAGTAGTGTCCTTCTTTTTGCAATAAGGTACCCACGAGTTGTTTACGAGGGATTGGACCAATCTGTTTATACAAGAAGGACCCATCTTCAGAAATGGTTAGCTTAAGTATGTCGCCCTGAACTAATTTTGACTTACTTGCATAGTTCGCAGGTACTGGATAAGTCTTGCCGTCCCCTCCGACCATATTTTGACCATCGAAAACACCTTCGATAATCTTACCGATGTTCTCTTCTTTGACCGTTTTGATAACGGTAGGATCATCTCCTACAAGACTAATTAATAATTCTTTTGCCGCAGCCAAAGACGTTTCAGCTTCTTCAATCAAAGCCTTCAGTCGTTTCGCTTGTTTATCTGGTAGATCTGGCATCTCGCACTGCCTCTCTTTACTTTTGTCTCTCTTTTTAATGGATTATTCCTCCTCACCCTAACACGAAAGAATGCCTATGTCAAAAAATCAATACTATAATTTATAAAATTGTGTGGAAAAGTATCGTTAATTCTTTAATGATGAAGCATGGATTCGCGCAGCTTGAAGCTGTTTGTCATTTGGCCCAGCAAGTGAAATTAATTTCAAATTTGATAAAAGTACCAATGCTTTTTTTCTAATTTCTTCATTAGACATAGAGTTTAGAATGACTTGATGAGCTTTAGGGTCATAGACGTCATGGTAGAAAACCTGAGCAGACTCGTTAATACTTTCGGTTGCAGTTTTTGGTGACGCCTCTATTGATCCTCGTAGCTTGCGCTCGGCAATTCTCAGCGCAATCTCCGCTGAAGACACATCTTTTTCTACACCATCCCTTGCTGCCATTATTACGTCTAGTCCGCGCTGAATATTTTCACCAATCATGGTTGTATGTATTTCTAGCGCATAGTAATTATCATCCGTCATTCCGTTGTCGAGATTTTCTATCGCAGTTAAACTTGTTGTTGCACCATAAGCTAAATTGCTTTTTTCTCTCACTCTGTGAAACACTCTCCAATCAAGCATGGATGTTGCTAATTCGGTTAAAATGTAATCTTCAAACGTCTTAGGGGTATCAACATGAAATCCCATGGAGATACCCGATTGTGCCTCATCATCATCAACTTGGTTATGATGCGCATGAACAAGGTCTTCTTGCATTAACCAATGTAGCTGTAATCTCTCAGGTATCTGTGGTTTATGGTACCTGCTCGTATCTATCTGAGACGCAAGCATATTCGCAATTTTTCTCTGTTCTCTGATTGGTTCTGATGAACAAACGACAAGGTGAGCGTTTGACGGGTGATAATGACTTTTGAAGAATGACAATATATCGCCTCTCGTAATCTGTTCAATATCCTCAACATTCCCTGTGATTAATCGTGCATACTTCACGCCACCAAACAATGTATGATATGCTTCTATTTCTTGACGATATGGGTGGAATTGTTCTGCTCGAGCCTCTTCGATAACCGCATTTCTATCGTTTTCTAAGCCCTTTTTTGTTAGAAGTGGGTGAAAGCCCAATTCGAATACAGTTTTTAATATATTATCTAGTCTTAAGCCATCAGCTGTATAACCCGTTGTAGTAGGCGCTGTGTACGCGTTGTAGTCAGAACCATCACTTTTCACGAAATTATTAAATCTGTCTAGTGTTGGAAAAGAGCGTGTTCCTTGGAACGGCGTATGTTCCAGAAAATGTGCTACACCGGGTGGTGCGCTATCACTCTCATGTAATGAGCCAGCTTTAAATACAAGGTGCGCAGAGGAGGTTTGGAAATGCTTTTCATGACCAAATACTGCTGTCATGCCGGATGGTAATTCTTCGTAAGAGTACGCCATTAAAAAATACTATCAGACAGAATGTTGTTAAACAAAAGCATAAAAAATCCGCCTCACTATTCATGAGACGGATCTTTACTTCTTTAAGCTCAATTTACGCGAGTTCTACGGTAGCACCAGCTTCTTCAAGTGCTTTCTTTGCAGCTTCTGCGTCTTCTTTCTTAGCTTTTTCTAAGACAGTCTTTGGAGCGCCGTCAACGATAGCTTTTGCTTCACCAAGACCAAGGCCAGTAACGTCCTTAACAGCCTTAATAACTGCAACTTTCTGTGCTCCAGCGTCCTTTAAGACAACGTCATATTCGCTTTTAGCTTCTTCAGCTGGGGCGTCGCCACCAGCAACAGGACCAGCAACAGCAACTGCAGCAGCAGCAGGCTCAATGCCATATTCATCCTTAAGGATGTCTTGAAGTTCTTTTACTTCAAGGACTGTTAATTTAGTAAGTTCTTCAGCAAGTTTCTTTATATCTGCCATGATAATTTCCTTCGTATATTAATAATTGATAGTAAATAGCTGATAGCTGAATTTCTGTCATCAAGTATCAGATATCAGACACGTAAAGCGTTGTTATGCTTTGCTTGATGCAATTGCATCCAATAACCCGTGCACGTTTCCACGCAATCCAGAGATTACGCCATTGACTGGTGACTGCAAGGTGTTGATAACTGTTGCAATCATCACTTCTCGACTTGGTAGTTGAGCAAGTGCTTTTACTTCGTCTCCACTCAGAGCTTTACCAGTTGCATCATATGCACCAATAAACTCAAGCTGTGGTTCCGCTTTAGCCATTTCATAAATAACTTGAGCGGGTGCAACCTCGTCATTTGGGTTGAATGCGTACAAGAGCATTCCATTTAGTGCGCTTGTGTCACTTTCTTTGTGAGACTCAGTTGAGCCAAATGCTTTTTGCACAAGACGGTTTTTGACTACTTTCACAACGGTGCCGTTCTCTTCAGCTTTCTCGCGAAGTTCTTGCATTGCAGCAACAGTAGTGCCCTCGTACTTAACGACCACCGTCATTTTTGCATTGCCAAGTAAATCAACAAGCTCTTTGACGATTTCATTTTTCTTATCTTTGCTAAGTGCCACGCTTTTTAATCCTTTCGTAAGCTACTTATTACTTCAATCTATATCGACCATTGATTGAACGTTGTTACCGAGAATAAAAAAACGTTCCTCTTACGAAGAACGCATTATTTATGCTCAAAAACAATATTTTCATATCGCCTCGGTAGCTCGATTAAGGGTTTACCCCAGCTACTGTCTTCGGTAACTAAAAATACTATAGCAAAAATATAGGCATAAATCAATTAAATGTTTACAGGTTCGGACGGGCTAATTGCTTTCCAGCGAAAACCGTAGCGTAGAGTGCACTATGTGTAGCAATTTCTGGATTTGAGACTGTATTGCCGTAAGACTCTGCGGCAGAAATGAAAGGGCTAATTACTTCGTCGTGGTCAATCCTGAAACTATTTTGCCCTATTTCAGTATTTGTTGTATGAAGCGAATGACTCAACGCCAACAGCGCCATATTTCGTGTCATTCCGTGGAAAACGTTTTCAGGAACAAACTGGTGGTCTTGTAACGCGTGCCGGATATTCTCTATTTTTGCGACACCTTGTGCTACCGTAGAAAAATTTTGTCTTGCGATTGATATTTCTGCTTTAAGAAAACCCATATCTGGACCCAATATAAGCTGAACAAATAGATTTTTTCTCTCATCATCAAAATATGTATAGAAATTTCGCTTATAGCGCACGTCTGGTAATACACCTAAAGCAAAGCTAAACGTTACTAATCCCCGATCAGTAATAACACCTTTTCTTCGGCCATAGGCAGTTGAAAATATACCTATTTCAGGGCTGTGTCGGGGTAGTTCTTTCTGTTTGCGGGGTCTGTTAGCATTCTGGTACATTTTCGACATCCTTTGAACTAGCTATATAGTTGATACTGAACTCATCAAACATTGTTACTCTACCAAGTAATTCCTGCACTTCAGTAATAGATGGCTGTAATACCCTGGTGTCATTAGCCTCTTGTCTCTTGGATATAACGGGTCCTGAAGTGCCAAATAATTCTGAATTGCTCACTGGCGTCTCAATCTCATGTGCCAAGCCCTTACTTACTGTTCGGTGGAGCTTGTTTCGTTTTCCGTAATCGTACGTATCGTTCATAGACATGATCTATCCTTTTTTAAAACCTTCTTCTGATTCAATTTGTAATATGCATATTGAAGCAAAGATAAGTGATGCCTCGCTCATCCGCTCGAAATGCTCGCGCATTACCGGGTGAATAACAACAGCTTCATCATATCTTCGTGCGTTCACTTCGTAGGTACGCCAAAGTTGTTCTGACTTACTTACAGAGGACGCTATATAGTCACGCTCCTCGCCGTTTAGGGGACGAATTTTAGGTGGCTCATGGTCTAGAGCCGACCCTTTATTCATACGTTCAATTCCTGCGTGTAGTTCAATATAAAATTCCTGGTCTAACATTACCAATCCTAAAAATTAAAAAAATCCGATTGTGGTCGGAAGTCTTCTTTATAATGAGGCTGTGTTCGTCGGCGTATTTATACGCGAGACTCCAACCGTGCATCAACGCACAGCCCTTCTAGGTTGAGGAGGAGTTGCGTAGTAATCACGATATTCATAATTCTATTGTAAATGACAGCTACTACATCTGTAAACATTGACAAAAGCTTATAAAATTGCTATAATAAAATGATATGGGAATGATAGACAAAATAGCTACGGAAGCCATCGATCCTAGAAAGATATTTTTTGGTGATTATTCAACGGCTGAAGACGCTCGCGAGATTGCGAAAGAGCTTGCTAATAGACCTGATAGACGTGCAGCAAAAGCCGCAGATGCCATGATTGCTATGTTTATGCGATTTTTTGACCCAACATCTGAATATGCAACGAAACCGATGATGCTAGATAGACCGATTGTCTTTGCTGTGCCAACTTCTTTTGATGATGGCGGTCAGTATATTACCGCGCTCAAAACGCTTAAAATGATGTTTACCGGTAGAGATATCGACATGCACCGAGAAATTCCTCTAGTCATACCGTATAAGCCGGATATTAGATTTGTAGTTCATAACCCAGAAGAAGGCAGGGCTATTATTGGCCAGAATTTTGATTATCAGATGAAACCTAGATTTACTATACCGAATATAGAACTTGCCATAGAACAGCTGCGTACGAAGCACGATGTCGCGTTGCCAAGTGAACAGATTCTTCCTGATTCTATTGAACGAATATCAGTATTTGCCCACGCAGATAAAGATGGCGTTAATGCGTCATACTACAATCTAGCACTTCAGTTTCAGCAAGGTGTAAGCGAGCAACAATTGCTCGCCGACAGTTTACCGATATCAGAAGTAACCCCAGGTACTGATAGCACCCTTTGAGCACTAAATTGAATCTAGTTTTTCTAATTTGTACTGCGTATAGCGTTCAGCAGCTAAGCGTGTGAGTTCTGGGTCTTCATCTTGATTTACGAACTTCATCGCCGTACCAAGTAGTGGATGCTTTTCAGATAATACATCGTGCATGTCACGCACGAGTTTGCGATATCCGGGGTGGCCATGAGGCGTAGTTCTTAGCTCATGGAAATGAAAAGCTTGGCGTGCGTTGTAGGTTATTTTCCAGCGCATCTTATGGCCAAGAAGCGTCGCATATTGTGCTTCTTTTTCATAGCCAGCCGCTATTAAGATGCTGTGTAACTTAAGGCTCATATCAAAACAGTGTTGGAATTGTTCTGTAAGTCCTGCTTTTTCAACCAGATCAGGAACATCATAACCATAACGTGGCGTTAAATCTTGCCATGTCAGATCATCAACCATACGATGTCTTTGAAGATCACGGAATATGCCGTAATCACAGACGATATCCCAGCTGTAATGTGCTTTTTCAAGCGCCCTACCTGGTTTATGCCTCCTATTTAAGCGCTCACCCATATAGGCTTGAAAGACAGATTCTTTTTCGTCATAAGTCCATGTTTCTACCGCTGACTGAATTTCTCGTAGGCTCAAATTACTATGCTCATAAAGCATGTCTGCGACTAGATCAAGCTCATTTCGAGGCCAGTAAGAAATAAGGTCGACTGATTTTTGGGTTGCGGAATTGGTCGCTGGGAGCATGTCGTCGGCAAGTTTTTTTACTGATGCTCTTGTGTTTGCTTGATACGCAACCATAGCACCGCCCCGCTCTGGTTTATCTGCTCGTTCTAAGAATGTGCTTAATACTTTACGAGCTTCGGCGAGGATTTTATTTCCTGTTTCTCGTGCTTCAGGGAGTTCATCAGCAAGTAAATGCATAATCAAACTTTCTAACGCTTGACCACTTGCAAAAATACCAACCGTTGACTTGGTCGAGACAGGAAGCACCGCCCTAACGGCATCGCATGCTTGAGCTCTTGTCGCGCCTTGCCATGCTATATCTCTTTCAGCTTGAGGGGTTGAAGACTCTGCGCGGACATAATCGGTGAGCGCATGTACCATCTCTGAATATAAATCAAATATCTGGTCGCATATCGCAACATAAATTTCTTTTGTTTTCGTATCAAAATGCTCAGGAACAATATATTTATATTTACCGTTTTCATCCTTTTGGTCGAAATATATGTAACGTGTTGACTGTTCGAGATAGGCAGCGAGTCGTCCCCACTCAAGTTTCTTTGTGAGCAGATTGCTTGCGCCTTCAACGACTACATGTTGACCAACGAGCTGCTGAACGGAATCGTCACCATAAGCAGTGATAACTCTTTGTAACAATTTCTCGTCTTTTTTACCACCGAGCGAAGAGAATTCATCAAGTATCGTGATGCGCATATCGTCAGCGCGCCTACTCAGTCGAGCCATTGCAGCGGCAACTGTTATGGGGCTAATTTTATCGGTAAATGCATAGACGTTGTCTTCAGTAGTCGTTACTGCTTCCTTCAGGAAATTCTTACCAGCCTCTGTCATGCTGATGATGCCCTCATCATTTTTCATTGTGTACGGTTCGTGTAGGGAGCTTCCCTCTGCGATAGTTCCTTTATGTTTCCCTGGTTTAGGAAGAAGCGATTCGATAGAAGCCCATAAGATTTCGTGGATATGATCGATGCTCATAAGTTGCTTGTTGCGTACGCAATCGATACGAATAAAATCTCGGGGGAATAATGTGCATAAATCATCATACACCTGCACCGACCGTGCAAGATGGTCGATATCGGATTCTAAAATGTCTGTCGGTCGCTCAGGATTTGCTTTCGATCGTTCGTCTAGCAATCGCTTTGCGGTTGGCGCATCAACACGAAGTACGAAGTTTGCTGTCGGCCGAGGAATGGCAAGCATTTGGAACTCTAGATTATCGGCCCAGATAAAATAGCCTCTCCGTTCTTCAGGGTGAATAAATTTTGTTCCTTGATGCGCCATGTTGCTTCCCGTGAAGCGGTTTGCTAGTACAACTTTTCCTTCTAATAAGGCGCGCTGGATAGCATCTTTGGCGGCAAATCTGTCTAATGCAAAAAACACGCTGGCTGTGTAGGGCCCAACTTGATCGCCACTCCCATAGGTACCTTTCAAGTATTCGCGTACGTGGAAACTCGACCCATTTTCATACTGTGGAAAATCAAAAGTAACAACGTCATAGCCTTCTTGCGCAAGACGTTCCGCCATCTTTTTGAACTGCGTCGTTTTTCCAGAAGCGTCAGTGCCTTCAATAACAAAAAATTTACCACTATATGCAGGTCGTTTCATAAGCCGAGTGGTTTCCTCCGTTTATCTTTATAGCCTCGTGGGAGCATATGTTCAGGACGCCATTCTTGTACTAGTTTTGTTAGGTCGGCATCTGTATCTGTTTGGTATTTACCACTCAGCTTCTTGTACTGCCCCTCGACAGGACCCGTATGATAAAAAACAATCTGGGCAATCCGCTCACCTATTGGCAATACCACACTATGATGCTGATTCATATTGTAAATTTCCATCGTCCAACGGTTGATATAACCCGGGTCGCCCCAACCTGCATCGAGGCATACCGCTACCCCGTTCCTGCCCCATGTACTACGTGCTTGCATAGTGCTTGTACCGGGTGGTTTAATGCCTACAAATTCATGTGTGTGCGCTAAGATACGCTCACCAGGTGCGAGTACGATAATTGGTTGGTCTGCCGGTATACCTGCAAACAGTTTACGGCCGTTAGCTTCTGCCCACATCTCGTGCGTTTCAGCGGTGAAAGGTCCATCGAAATATTTCTGTACATCACCCTCATCAAACGGATTATAAAATCCACCATTGGTATTGCGCTCAGTGCGGTAATACCAATGGCCCAACGTCACATCAACACTGCTCCCTGCAATGTGCTCTTCTACAAAAGGGTGAAATACAATGTGCCCCGCTTTTATAGCCGATTTAATCTGTGTGTTGCTATACACGCCAAACGCCTGCATGTCGTGATCAATACTCACAGGCAAGATAGGCATGAAAGCTTGCGAGCTTCCCTCATCCATACATGTAGTGTAGATGCTTATGCCGCGACACTACAAGCATGAGCATTAAAAAAACGAAGTAGTTTTTACACGTACTTTTCGAGTATCCATTTACACACGTCGTACGTACCATCAAGAATGCGTCCATTCTTTAACATTTCACTTATTTCTTCTAGAGAAAACCAGTCTATCTCTACTGACTCACCCTCTTGTGGTGAGAGATTTTCGGTATGTGATTTAATAACAAACCCATAATCAATATGTCGATGTACTTCGTTGTAGGGGTGCACGTTTAATATAGCCGGAACAGGTAGCACTTTAGATCCTCGCATTTGCGGTATGGTTTCGGGGCCTATGATCTCATACTGACCGACTTTTAACCCAACTTCCTCTTGTAGCTCACGAATCAAAGCTTCGATGGGGTCTTCGTTAAGTTCAATATGACCGCCTGGCTGTAGCCACGTATTTAATTTGCGATGGTAATGAAGGCAAATTTTAGCGTGTGAAGGGTGGAGTATGTATGCGCTTGAAGTGAAATCGTACTGTTCGTGTATATGTGCCATCGTATGCCAAGGTTAACTCAAGCAAGCATCAAAAACAAGTTTTGCTTCTTGAGGCAGATTACTGGTTGGAAGCCTCTCAGCTTGTTCGTAAATCGCTTCCCTTGCGTCGTTCATTGGCATCCAGCTTAGCTCACCACCGATACGCGTCGCATAGCTAAGGCGAGGCTGAATAGCATCAGCAGGCATCTGTATTTTACTCAACCCTGTGACGGCAAGCACTCTAGTATTTTGTTCTGAGTCGAATTCACGATAGCCTATCGCGTGTGAGTCTATTTCTTGGGTGCTAGGGACCATGAGTACCTCAGAACGTAGTTTATGCGAAACCAGATATTTGAAACTTGGTGTAAGGATTTCATCTCTCTTCCAATAAAGTGCTGGTACGGTGAGTCGCTTCTCACCTGGATCTTGCGCATGTTTCGGTTTGTACTGCTGTATGAATATGCGTTCGTCCGCAGACAATAGAAGTAGAGGGATACGTAAACGATAATCAATATCTGGATAGGTATCTGCATCCTGACAAAATTTACGAATCAATGCATTAGCTTCGCGTGGTGCTACGTTCTGGAAGCGTTCAAAACGATTCATGTGTTCGATACTTTTACAGTTCGCTCGATGCGATCTTTACGCTTGGCCCCATGGTCGTTGAGGCATATATAGAAACAACGTAAGTGCCTTTGATAGACGAGGGTTTTGCAGATTTGAGTGTCGAGAAGACTGCTTGTGCGTTTGAAAGTAGTTTTTCGGTACCGAAGCTTACTTTTCCAATGCTCAGATGAGCAATTCCTGTTTCGTCAACACGAATCTCAACTTTACCAGCTTTCGCTTGTTCGATAGCTTTTGCGACATCTTTCGTGACAGTACCGCTCTTAGGATTTGGCATCAAACCTTTTGGCCCGAGTAATCGAGCGTATTTACCGAGTTTTGGCATAACAGTCGGTGTTGCGACTAACACGTCGAAATCTATAATACCTTTTTCAAGTTGTTGCAAGAATTCATCTGCACCAGCACTGTCTGCACCTGCTTTTTTCGCAGCAGCAACATCATCAGCTTCACCAAACACGGCAACTTTTACGGCTCGCCCTGTACCTGCAGGGAGTACGATGTTTTCGCGGATATTTTGATCGGCATATTTAGGATCAACGTTTAATCGAACATGAAGTTCGACACTGCCGTCAAACTTTGTTGTGGCTGTTTTTTGTGCAAGATCTAGCGCGTCTTTAAGACTGTATTCTTTACCTTTTTCAATAAGCTCACTTGCTTTACGTAACTTTTTACCGGCGCGCTCCAAGCGTGAACGTGCTGGTTTTTGAGCTGGCTTCGGAATATGTACCGCTTCTGATTCTTCAGCATGTGCTTTGCGGTCTTCTTTGGCAATTTTTTCCTCAGTTTCAGCGATTGCTTTAGCACTTCGCTTGCCAGCCTTTGCAACAACTGCTTCGTGTTCTTCAGTTGACAGGGCTTCCTTATCGTGTTTTTTAGGATCTGCAGCTGCAATTGCTTCACGCAATTCAGCCATCGTATTATTTGGGCTTACGTGCTCGATTCCGAGACTTTGAGCTTTTTTTATAAGATCGGCTTTTGTTTCGGCCATAGTAGTTTGCTGCAATGAGACACCCTTTTAGGGTTTCTCATCGCGCGGGACGTACGAAATAAATCCGACGTGCCGGCTGCTCTTCCCAGAGCTACAGACTCTCCTTTCGTGGTAGTGGCGCCGGAGTAATCTCAACAGCTCCCACAAATTAGTTATTTATAGAAAAATTATATCATAAAGTAGGCTTGTAGCAAAGTAACTAACATTCAACTTCGTGATTGAGCATATTGCCAATTCTTTTTGCGATTATTTCTTCGCGTGCGTATTGATCATCCGAATATTTTCGACTTACAAATTTCTCATCACTCATACTTTTCGGTGGTCTATTACCAGAAGGATAAATTCTATCTATCATAGCTTCTGTAATAGCCTCCAAGCGGGATTCATTCATGAAATATCATCCCTTAAAATTCTAGTAGAGAGTAAGGTAATCTGCTCTACAACAGCTGTTTCTCTGTTGTGATGCTCTGATTGGTATTCTCTCGTGGAAAATGATTCTTCACTCTTTATACGCGACAGTGCATAGAGCTCCAAGTCCGAAAACCTATATTGATAGCCTCCGAGACTTGTCATCGCCTCTTCTGGTGTTACAGCGTCAACTGCTAAAGCCAGTCTGGTTCGATATGGGCGAGACATAGGCTTATGTTATTGTTCGATTTCAACACCCATGCTTCGTGCGGTACCTGCAACCATGCGCTTGACTGATTCGATACGATTTGTGTTCATATCTTTCGCTTTTTCTTCAGCGATTTTCTGAAGCTGTGCTTGGGTCAATTTCTTTGACACTTTTTCCTTATTTGGTACACCAGAACCCTTCTGGACTCCAAGCTCTTTCAGAATTCGTACGTCGGTTGGAGTGCTTACCACTTTCCATGCCATGGTACGGTCTTCAAAGATCTGGATGTGAACCGTGATATCTTGTCCCATCATATCTTTGGTCTGGTCATTAAAAGGCTGGATAAAATCCATCATGTTTACACCATATTGTCCAAGGGTAGATCCCACTGGAGGTGCTGCTGATGCTTGTCCACCTTTAAGTTTCATTTTGAGGTTTGCTTTAACTGGTTTTTTGGCCATGATAACTGTCGCAAGCTCCATGAGAAAAAACTACGTCTTTTCTCATCGCGCGGGAGAGCCGAATAAATCGTCTCTGCCGGCTGCTCTTTTTCCTTGAGCAGCAAGCCCACATTCCTTTCAAATTTAGTGATTGTAAATTATTGTTGAAGCTTAAATTTACAGTGCGTAACTGTACTAATTATACCATAAAGAATTTGAATATCTAGAGTTACATGCTCCAGCTTATTTAGATGGGTCTGTTATCGTCTAGGTATTTCATAGCAATACCTAGCAAGCCACCTGCAAGTGTAGTAAATATCAAAACGTTAGTTTGTATACTTGCAAACAAGGTCTCGTCCCCAAATAAGTTCAAGTTTCTTGTGCTTACTCTATCATTGTGATTGGCATATTGAGCTGCAAGGTGACCGACTATCATTCCTGATCCGATATACTTTAATGTTCGCGTAATTTCCAGGCCAGCTACAACTTGAGATTGAGGGTTGGACTCAAATGTAGTTGCTGGAAGTTCGGTATCGTACTGCTTACGGAATTGTCTCAGGATGAGGGGGTCGTAGAATCGAGCTCTGTCTGCTTCGTGTGCTAGTTCAGCTTCAGTGTAAGGCATTGTTAATTATCTTCCGATTTTTTTATGGTGCCCAACATACAGGGCATGAGGGATTGGATGATAGCAGAAGCAAATTGATCAAAGCGCTCTGCTTGATGAGCAATTGAGCTCATGCTATGTATTCTTTGGTCATAGTCTGGATTGAGCGTTCGAAGCGCATTTTCGGGGATAACTAACCCAGTAGGCACTTCTATAGTGAGAGGTCTCCCTTCTTCATCAAAGTGCCTCTGCATTTCACCGAGCTTATTCATTGAGAACTAATATGAAGGCTGGCGTATGGATTCGTCAAGTAAAAGATTGCAGTAATTAAGCTTTTTTAACTTGAAGACCATCGAGTTCAACTGGTGTTTCACGGCCGAACATATTAACTAGTACTTTAAGCTTACCTTTAGCAGGATCAATTTCGTTAATAGTTCCGTCAAAGCCTTTGAATGGTCCGTCAATGATATTGACTACTTCTCCGATAGTAAAGTCTATCTTGTGCTTCGGATCTTCCTTGCCCATTCGCTTCATAATTTTTTCAATTTCTTGGTCTTCGACAGGGCTTGGGTCATTGCCCGAACCGACAAAGCCGGTAACTGAAGGTGTGTTTCGGACGATATACCATGCATCTTCACTGAGTTTCATCTGAACGAGCACGTAGCCTTGGAAAATTTTCTTCTCGACAACTTTTCGCTTACCATTCTTGATTTCAATCATTTTTTCTTTAGGCACTAATACTTGAAAGATTTTATCTTTCATATCAAGTGATTCAGCACGCTGTCTAATAGATTCAGCTACTTTTTCTTCATATCCACTGTAGGTATGAATTGCATACCATTGTTTACTCGCATCGTATCGTTTTGTCATGATTATAGTTACTCCTTCACCAACTTTTTATAAGATAATTTGTCTAAATAATTTTTCGAGACCGAAATCGAGAAGCGATATGGCGATTCCGAGTCCTATTGCGAATACAAACACAGCAAAGACAAGTTTCCATGTGTTTTTGAAATTTGGCCATTCAACCTTTCGAAGTTCTGTCCAAGAATTTCTAAAATATGATGGTGTAATTTTTCGACTCTTGGTGAAAAAGCCAGGGTTCTGTTTCTGCGGAAGTACATGAAACTCACGTGTTAATGTATCGCCCACTATGCCCACAGGCTTCACGGCACTTTTTGCAGCTTTTCGAATGCGTTTTGGTTTGTCTTTTGACTCAGCTGCTTTTAAATTTCGCTCACGCAAACTCGTTTTTGACTTTTTCTTACTCTTCTCTTCTCCATTGTTTGCCATAGGGCCTCCTAAAAACTAAAAAAGTCTACGATAAACGTAGACTGCTAACTCGAAGTCAAGTATAGCACGTTTTTCATACTCTATACAATTGAAAATTATTTCTAAAACCGTAAATAATGCATGGTATAGTTTTATACAGATGGAACTGCTTATGTATTCTCTCGGTGCTGTATCTGTTCTCACTGAGTTATTGCTCGTACTGAAAATGGTTACAAAAAGGCCGTTCGTTATTTTGGTTGCCGTATTAAGCATGCTTAGTGGAGGATTTAGTGCCGGCTCATTGCTTACGACTAACCCAAGTATCGCGGTCGGACTCTATACACTTATACAAATGGCTCGGTTCACCAACCCGTTACGTTTCGTAGAGAAACGAATGAACGAGAAAGAACTTATCTCTCGCACTCGACGTTCTTTCATGGTATTAACCCCACTTATGATTGTTAATCTTATCTATATTTGGAGGTTTGATAACGATTTCGCGTTCCCGCTCATATATTTGATTATTGTATCTGCAATAATGAGTGTTTTCACTGCGCTATCGACCTTCATAACACGAGCAATATTTCGATATCGTAAAGACAAGGTTATATTACAGGAGGTACTGCCAACAGTAAGTATTTGTATACCAGCCCGCAATGAAACTGCTGATTTGCCTCTCTGTTTAGAAAGTGTGCTCGCCAGTACTTACCCTAAGCTAGAGATACTTGTATTAGACGATTGCTCTCATGACAAAACCCCTGAAATAATTAAGAAATATGCGCACGATGGAGTGCGTTTCATAAATGGCAAAGAGCCAGATGAAGATTGGGTTGCAAAAAATGCTGCATACGATCGGCTTGCGGATGAAGCACGTGGAGAAATCCTGCTATTTATAGGTGTGGATGTACGTTTGGCGCAAAATGCAGTTACAGAGCTTGTTCAGCAGTTAGGAACCGATTCAATGCTCTCTGTATTACCAAGGCGATCTGCCGAAAGTGAATCTGCATTTTTCATACAACCAATTCGCTATTGGTGGGAGTTGGGGCTCTGGCGTTTTACTTTTCAACATCCACCTGTACTAAGCACCTGCTGGCTGATTAGACGGGACGTACTTAATGAACTTGGTACTTTTGAAAGTGTTAAAAAAGCAGTAGAACCTGAGGCTGTTTTTGCGCGTGCGCTCTATCGACAAAAAAAGTATGCATTTCTAGTCGCTAATGAAGGTGTTGGTGTAGAAAGTTCAAAAATACCTCATGACCAATATATTACGGCGCTCAGAAAGCGGTATAGCCAACTTAAACGAAGGCCTGAAAATGTGTTGCTACTCGCTGGAGTTGAACTGCTCCTATTGCTTCCATGGATAGCAATTATAGTAGGCTTCTTGAATGACTCGGCAGCAGTATTTAGCATTTGTTTGTTTAGCATAACGTTATTAAGTACCGCAAATGCACTTGTCTTTAAGCTCGCACTACGAAAGCTTTGGCCTCTTGGTTTTTTAAGCTTCCCTCTTTTGTTAGTGGCGGATATAGCACTATCGTTACGTTCATTTTATTCTTATGAATTTGGTCAGGTTATTTGGAAAGAAAGAAATATTTGCTTACCACTCCTAACGGTAGAAAAATCTCTTCCAAAGATATAGACATAATAATACAAATATAGTTTAATATATTTATTATGCGACCATATGAGTATGAGCCTATTCCGGAAAGAGTATTTAATCGTACACGGAATCAAAACATTGCAACTGGACTTATCGAAGCAGGTCTTGGTGTTACTGCCACGGTACTTTATGAAATGTCATTAAGTGATACAGCTCCCGCACCAGATGTAGTATCGTTTTTACATAAACAATCCCCAATCGCTCTTGGATTGACTTTTATAGCGCATGGCGTAAAATATGCTGCCCAGCAGTACCGAAATAGATAACACTACTCTTTAGATAAAATTAAGACGCTATTTCAGATTAGGAAAATAAATGGTAAAGAGCGAACCCTTGCCAAGCTCTGATTCAAGCGATATTTCAGCATGTGCTAACTGCGCTAATTTCCGCGTCACATGCAAACCGAGCCCAGTGCCGTTTTGTTGACGAGTTTGAAAATTTTCTGCACGGAAAAATTTGTCAAATACGCGTGCTTGATCGCCTTTACTAATTCCTATCCCTGTGTCGCTCACGGCAAATTGGACACCATCTTTCATTTGTTTTGCGTGAATAGTCACGCTTCCGGATTCTGTATATTTAATGGCGTTTGTAATGAAATTTTGCATAATTTCCTGTACGTATAGCTTGGAACTATGCAGTATCTCTAGTGTAGGGTCGATGTCAGACTTAAGAGAAAGTCCTTTTTTCTCGGCATCTGGTGCATAGAGTGATACGAGCGACTCGACAAACTCATGTGCGTTTATGTCTTCAATATTTTCTTCGAGCACACCGCGCTCTGCTCTTGATAATGTTGAAAGATCATTTATCATATCTTCCAAATAAACTGCTTGTTTATGGGCGTTTTCAAGTGCTTCTTTCACTTTTTCTATATCGCCTGTTTTATCGGCCAAAAAGAGCGCGTTTCCAACTGCTCCCTCGGTAATCGCTACCGGTGTTCGCAGTTCGTGACTAATTACACTTATAAACTCATCTCGTTCTTCCTCGAGTGATTTCTCCCGGGTGATATCACGGATGATGATAACGAAACCGCTATCGCCTTTTTTGCCATACCCAAGATGTACCGGAGAAACACTTAAATAAAGTGCGGCAGTACTCCCATCGGTATATTTTATTTTGTAATCTCTAGATATAAGTTGGGTTTTAGACCCCAGAACGATTCCGCGTGTATCGAGAGGGTCACCTGCCTCGTTTGTAAGCTTGAGGACTGATTCAACCGGGTCACCCTTTTTAATGGCATTTACGTCTAGTACGTCTAAAGCCGCCGCATTGTATAGTGCAATGCAACCTTGTAAATCGGTAGCAATAACCCCATCTGACATGCTATTAATGAGGCTTTCTAGTCTTTGATGTTCTAACTGTGCATCAGATGCCGTTTGCTTGGTTGTTTTTGGTATTTTTTTAGTCTTTGCTGTTGCCATAAGCGTATTGTATCAGAACTATCCAATTATGACCTGAGTCTGTTTCGTTTTTAGTAGCCGACGGGCATTTTTATAGTCAGGATATACTTTTTCGACCAGATTCCAGAATGATGATTGATGGTGATGGTATTTGGTGTGTGCGAGTTCATGACAGATAACATAATCTATCAGTTTCCAGTCGAGCTGTATAAGGTAGCTATTGAGGACAATACGGTTGTGTGAATCGCACGAACCCCACCGACTCTTAAGTTTTTTTATTGCGATTGCGCTATAGGGCAATTCAGTCCTAGTACTTATTAATTGAATTCGTTGAGGAAGAAGCCCTTCTGCCTGTTTCATTAGGGCTTTTTCGCATGCCTTCGTGATGATACTTTGAGCTTTGGCTGAATCTATTTCGGCACCAGATGAGAGCGTAACTCTAATCTCTGTATCTGTAATTTTTGTGTGGCTTCGAGAAGATTCACCATTCAAAATAAGGAGTCTATGATGCTTTCCAATATGCATGCCGTCAGTGAGTCTATGTGAAACAACATGATGTTTATTAATCCACGAAGCTTTTTGCTTCAAAAAGGCGCGTGCCGCTATTTCAGGGATTCCATAAGGAACACTGAGACGTACAACACCGTCACTTTTAATGGCTATGCGAATATGCCGTGTGCCCTTACGTCGAGATATCATTACCGGCATGGTAAGATAATCTACCTTGATTATTTTCTGCATATTACAATGCTAACAGACTATCTGCGACAGGCTAATGTCAATAAATATTGATATTTCGTCTTGCCATATCAACTCTACCGTTTAGCTGATTTCGTGGCACGAGATTAACGAGTCCCGGTTTAGCTAATTTTTCTTGAGCTTGCAATGTTTGAATAAATCCAAGCTCCATAAGTTTCTTAAAGAATGAAGTTTGTTGACTTGGGTAGGTGTGCCGACCACTTACTACGACGTAGTCTTCGGTATTTTCAGGATGTTGCATATGAGCGATGTAGCGTTTAAACATATCATTAGTGAATGCCATAGCGTATTTATCATCAGCTTTTCTTCTGTCTCTTTTTTGTGTCCGGTCAAATGCAGTTTCTGGATCCATCTGAAACCAAACGACAATAGTTTTAGCACCCTTTTTCCTTGCCATTTCGCGTAGTTGAGCCCTCGTGCTTCGGCGCATTGCGTTTGTATCATAGATTACGTTGATACCCGCAGATAAAAATTCTTCACTCATGTACTGCATCAATTGAGTAACGATGCCATTTTCTTGGCGGTCGTACTGAGGTTCTTCAAACAGCTCATATCTAATTTTGTCACCATGTACATGTGCACATGCGAGATTTTCGGAGAGATTACGTGCGAAATGTGTTTTACCAGCACCGGGAAATCCATATAGTAATACAAGCAGTGGTTTGGTTGTTTGCACCTTCATGTCATTTAGTTATAACAGATTGTGCTCATACGTTCAATGCGTCTTATATTTCTGTAGGTCATTTTGACTTTCGGCTTCATCGCGATTACTATTATGGTAAGGGTATTTTATGCAAAAAATTCGACCGACTTTCGTTAGACTATTTTCTACGTTTATTATTTCTCTATTACTGTTGGCAGGATTACAACCGCTCTATAAGCAAATTGCGCGAGCACAGTCTACGGGCTGTAACTCAGATACCTATATTGAAACGACTCAAATATTGCCAGTTAATTCGAATTACGCCATGCACATGTACGCTCGAGGTGGGCAAGATGCAAAAGCATACGTCAGTGTCGATAATTCAAATTGTCTCATATATAGCGTTTCTTCTGGGGATTGGAGCTGGGTGTCGGCGGATTCAAATGCGGTATTTGAGGACGTAACCGCTGACGAGCACACAATCCGTATTTATTTTGACGGAGACCAGCTTGATGTCGATAGGGTTGTCTTTACGAGTGATACCGCGTGTGACCCCGCTGATAGTAGCGTTAGCTGTATCGAATCTACTCCATCTTTAAATATTGAGGGAGTAGCGCAAGGTGATTTGGTGACGGAAGACCGACGGGTTTTTGCAAGCATTACTAATTCAGAAGGCGCAAATACTGAAGTAACCTTTTATCTAGACGAAAATGAGGTTAGACGTGTAGGAGATGAGCCGTACTGCATGTACGAAGGGAGCAATAATACATGTGGAACGTTGAAGATTTCTTCGTTAGATGAAGGTGAACACACTATTAAGGCACTCCTTAGTCAAGGTGGTGAACAAGTCGTTGAGAAAGTGGTAAATTTTTCCGTAAGCAAACCAGACACTACCGATCCTGGCACTGAAACCGAACTCATCGACCCTCAGGTACAACTTGAAGGCCTAAAAGAAGGCAGTACCATTTCTGATAAGGTCACTATTTCCGTTAATCTGACGAACGTCTCCAAATCAGCAATTGTACGATTTCGAATCGACGACAAATCAATGAACACAAGCTCTAAAAAGCCATATTGTATGAATGGAAGTGCAAATGGTGTTTGTAAGGAATGGGATTCGAAATCTCTAAAAAACGGATCGTACACCCTTTATGCCACTATTAGCGGGTCAGGAATAAAGTCTAAAGTAATGTCCTATGATTTTAAGATAAATAACAAAGCCCCGATAGTTATAAATACGGGGTCATCAACACCAACTATTCCTATTGACGGCCAACCCGCTACTACAACTGGAACGGTCAAATTCAGTGCCCCACCTACTACAACGCCAACACGTCAGACGGTAACTTATGCTGTCGATAATAAGCCAGTTGAAACAACTACAAAATCAGCAACAGCGACGGTAGATACAACTAAACTGTCAAATGGCACACATACGGTGACAGCGTCGGTTGCATCGGTGAATGGCGAGAAGAAAACTTACCAAAGTACCATCGATGTTAATAACGGAAAGCTTGTGTCATCAAAAAGTTGGATGCAAAGAAACAAGGCGCTCGCTTTTATGCTCTTTTTGTTGCTTGCGTGTGTCTTATTCGTTGGAATTGTGCTGGTGTATCGATTTGTACAGAATCGCAAGTTAGAGCAAGAACATAACATATATAACAGTTACCAATATGTTCAACCTCAAGAGATGAGCACGTACCAACAAGCTGGAATCGCCGTATTCTTTGCGATGATAATTGGTCTTGTCCCGCTTATGTCAAGAGGTACAAGTTTTGCTTCGGGCGGAAGAGGCTTTATTGAGGAAACAGAACTTATGGCATTAATTGATCCAAACGATCAATTAAGTGTAGGATTCGATAACGAAAGCAACATATCATTTGTACGATTTGGCGTAAATTCAACACCTACACCAACGCCCACACCGACTCCAACCCCAACTCCTACGCCTACACCCAATCCCACACCGACACCTGGCAATTCAGTGTTGGCAAACCCATTCATAGGTGGCTATATAGAAATGTGGGGAGATGTTCAGCCAGGTAATGTTCCGGCAGAATACGACATGTTGTTTCATGCATTCGCTAGCGTTGCCTATGACGGCACCGCAACGCTGAACAGTATTCCTGACCCTGCTGCAGTAAAACAGCAGTACGCAGCTCGGAATGCAGCTGGTAAGCCAACCATACTCTCTATTGGGGGTTATTTAGGCGCACAAGCAGGTATGACAAGCGATGCGCAGATTCAGGCATTTATTTCATCGGTTACTCCAATTATAGATGAATACGGCTTCGCAGGGATTGATTGGGATCTCGAATTTGATATTCCGGGTGGATTGAGCGGAACTGGTATGGCAGAAGCAAGCAGACAGCTTATCGCTAAGTATGGAGATGATTTTCTTATAACTGCAGCCCCTTTTGAGGGTATAGAAGAAGAATATATGGTGCTTGCGCGCTTACTTGGTGATGATCTCACCGCAATTGGCTATCAGTTTTATAATATGCGTTCTCGAGTAACATCAGACATTATTAAAAACCAAATACAAAACTGGATAACAAATGCCGATATTGATCAGAATCAGTTTGCGATTGGTTTCTGTCAAGATCCTGGTGGAGGCCAAGCTACGGTAGATGAATCTGAAATGGCTCAGATGTACAGTGAAGTAGCACAGACGTATCCAAACCTACGGGGCACGTGGGTCTGGGGTATACACTATATAGACAACGTACGCGGCTTTAAATTCGCACCTGCTATGGCTGCAGTTCTAAATTAAGAATAGATTACTTATCAATCGTCTTGATAATACTTAGTTTTGGTGAATTTGATGCGTTACAGTAAATCGAAATAATTCGTACTAGTACTGTAGACATCGTTTTACAACATTAAACACCATAACTAAATGTAGAGTAATTCATTATATTCTAGTATTTAAATCTGTTGCTAGTGTGACTGACAGATAGTTTTTTCGTATAAGTTATACAGCGCTTTATTATCGGAACCTATTGTTGCTCTAGTTTTACTAGAAAGTGAAGGCTGCAGTATTCATTTGTTGTTGAGCTGGCAAGTTCGTAGGCATTGGACGATCAGATGCATCCCCACCCTCGAAGTTATCAACCGATATATTTCCACCCTGTGCATGTATTCCTGGTGCGCCACCGGATAACATTCCATGCCCTGTGTTATCAACGCAGTGCAGAACTGGTGTACCGTCCATAATACCAATGAGTACGTTCCCTCTCACTTGAAGCTCTAGCGTATGGGTACCGCTTGCACCGGCGCCCCCACACTCATCAAACCAGTGATGGTTGATAGGGTTATCTTCGTACGGGTAAATACTGGCGATTCGCAAACCATAACTGGTCATTTCAAATTTATACCAGAAATATCGATCACTACCTACTTCTTGAGTTCGTACCGTAACACCTGTCTGGTCGTGCCATTCATGCCACGCGCCGCTAGCGCTCACTGTCGCTATTGCATACTGGTCAGCACTTGTAGATATATTTGCTGCAACAACCGCTTCCCTGTCATCGCCATCAGTAGCACGGGCTGATCCACCATAGATATTCAAAACACTGAATGCGGTACCATTTTGCGCATACGAACCACAGTGAGGCCCACAGCCAGTTAACGCAATAAAGCCACAAGCTTCAGTTGAGTTACAATTATCGAAATTAGTACTGAAAGAACTGCCTCCTGGTGTTGGAGTCGGGGTAGGAGTCGGTGTCGGGGTAGGCGTAGGAGTAGGTGTTGGCGTTGGAGTTGGGGTCGGGGTGGTGCTTCCTTCTGTGTAGTCTAACCTCACATATACACGGCCATCCTCTTCCTGAATAACATAACCATCACCTCTGACACCTACTTCCATTTCTTCAATAAACCCAAGGTTTGTCGCAATAGCTGATGAACCGAACTGAACAATACTCAATACACTCACCGATGCGAATAAAAACGCCGCTAACCCACCTGCAGCCTGCGTTTGGTAGGCTGTTTCTTGGGGCTGTACATATGTGTACGTATCTGCAAGATTATGCATCTGCTCCAGTTTGTACAAGCGGTACCGCTCTATTCCGAATCGAATTAAGAAGAATAATCCTACTGTAAAACCAAGAACTATAAATATAGTAAGTCCCAGATGTGACTTAAACCAGCTTGATGAAGAAGTGACTGCGTCATTTCTTACTGATACATTACTTTGGAGAACTTCTTTCTCGCCATTATTCTTGTTGACGGTTGCAGTTATTTTTGCAGTACCGTTTGCATATTTAGAAGTGTCTATTGTTGTTGTTGGACTTTTTGCTGGCACCGTTGCAACAGGTTTGTCATTTACCTTATATGTAATGGTAGACGCATTTGTTGTACGCGTTGATGGCACCGTAGCTCGTACAATACCACTTGCTTGTTGACCACCGGTTCCTATGACGACTGAAGGTGTCGAGCTCGCTGGCGCAGCAGTCTCAGGTGCTTTATTGTCTACGTTGATTTTATAAC
>OEIV010000206.1_pt1 | contig 37573 bp, 34 predicted proteins | sample 1539231 | NCBI WGS metagenome assembly OEIV01 (sample SAMN03794762, study PRJEB22550) | activated sludge metagenome | feature: wastewater treatment plant; material: activated sludge; isolation source: Wastewater treatment plant of a petroleum refinery complex | place: Argentina: Buenos Aires ... | reverse complement strand
TCGGCGCCCTGCGCGCCCTCATGGACCGCGCCCCCCCAGGTGGAGAGGAGGCCGAAAGCGCGGACGGCGCCGCGCTTGCGGAGTTCTACCGTGCCCGCGACGCTGCCCCCCTCTGGGTCACACCGGCCGGCGCGAGCGATCGTGGCCGGGCACTCGCCGCAGAAATCGCCAATGCGGCGGCCTATGGCCTCGACCCCAAGGCATTCACCCTGCCGGCTCTCGATGGCCTGGCCGGACCGGAAGCGTTTGCCACGACCGACTACCAGCTTTCGCTCGCCACCCTGACCTATGCGCGCCACGCCCGTGGCGGACGCATTCCCCAGCCGGCCGAGCAGCTCAACTCCAACCTCGACCGCAAGCCCCAGCTCCTCGACCCCGACACGGTGATCGAGCGTCTGGCGACAGCCGAAGACATCACCGCGGCCGCCGCCGGACTGAACCCGCCCCATCCCCAGTTCGAGCGCCTGCGTCAGGCTTTCCTCGCCGCCAGCGGCGACGGGAAGGGCGGCGGCAAGCTCAGCGCCAAGGCCAAGCAGCTCCGCGCCAACATGGAGATGTGGCGCTGGATGTGGGACGACCTCGGCGAGCTGCACATATTCAACAACCTGCCGGAGTTCGTGCAGCGCGTCGTCAAGGACGGCAAGGTGATCCACACCGAGCGCATCGTCGTCGGCGAGCTAGACAAGCAGTCGTCCGTGTTCACCCGCCCGTTGAAATCCGTGGTGCTGCGCCCGCGCTGGCGCGTGCCGGATAGCATCATGGTGCACGAACTGTGGCCGAGCCTGCTCAAGGGTGGCGGGCTGATGCGCCAGCACGGCCTCGAGATCACGACCAAGAGCGGCGAGAAGCGGGACTGGCGGACCATCGACTGGTCGAAGGACGACATTCGCAACTACCTCGTCTGGCAAGACCCCGGCCCCAAGAGCGCGGTCGGCTACGTCAAGTTCTCGTTCCCGAGCCAGCACACGATCTTCATGCACGACACGCCGGACAAGTGGATGTTCAACGCCAAGCGGCGGACGCTCAGCCACGGTTGCCTGCGCGTGCGCAACCCCATGGACCTCGCCGAGATCGTACTAGGGTACGACAAGGGTCTCTCGCGTCCCGCCATCGACAAACTCGTCAAGTCGGGCCCGCTCGACAACGAGATCGACATGGAAAAGCGCATTCCCGTGCACCTCGCGTACTTCACCGCGTGGGTGGACGACGCCGGCAAGGTGAACACGTTCAGCGACATCTACGGCCACGAGAAGCGCGTGACACAGGCGCTCGACGGCGAGTGGAGCAAGATCAACAAGGGACGCAATCACCTCGCCCCGCCGAAGCCCCGCTTCAATCCGGCGACGGTGGCGAGCGGGCCACCCGGCCGCGCGGCGAAGAAGGAAAAGAGCGCCGGCAGCTTCATTTCGGAAGCGCTCGGCATCAGTTTTTGATCGATCGTCGCCGACGCATTTGCCTGTGGTCGGATCGAGTGATAGCTGAGGACGATCCACCGTGCCGAAGGCCGCGTCGTTGAAGATCGCCTGCCGCGATGACCGGCTGTTCGCATTCGCGCCCGAGACCACGGCGCTGCTCGTCATCGATATGCAGCGCGAGTTTTTCGCCCCGGAAGAGGATGGCGAGCCGAGCCCGATGCGCGAGATCGTGCCGCGTGTCGCTGCCCTCGCGGCGCTGGCGCGGCGGTTGGGCGGGCGCGGGATCCATACGCGCGAGGGCTATGCGCCAGACCCCTCAGACGGCACGCCCTACCGCGCCTCGCTCGATTATGTCGGCTACGAGGGAGACCTCGGGCGCTCGCTGATCCGCGGCGAGCCGAGCCACGATTTCATCGACGAAATGAAACCAGAGCCGGGCGAGACGGTCGTCGACAAGGCGGGTTTCAGCGCTTTCTATGCGAGCCCGCTCGACAACGTCCTGCGTGCGTCAGGCATCGATCACCTGCTGATCGCGGGCGTGACGACGCAATGCTGCGTGCATTCCACGCTGCGGGATGCGGTCGACCGTGGCTATTGGTGTGTGACCGTGGCGGACTGCTGTGCGGCGTCGGAGCCCGAGCTCCACGATGCCGCCCTCTGGCTCATTGCGGGCGAAGGCCACCTGTTCGGCTGGATCTGCGACCTCGCCGACATCGAGCGCGCCGCCGGCACCAAGGCGAGAACAGCGGCGCGAAAATCCGTCAGCGGCTCGCGGAGCGGCGCGAACCCTCGGCCTTCGAAACCTCGCCCGCCGCGAGAAGGGCGTTGACGCAGCGGCCGGAGAGCCGCGGGCCGACACGCGACATGCAGCTTCTCACCTCGGGGCTGCCCGGTGCGTACTTGCTGCAATGGGCGAAGTAGTCGCTCATGCAGGCGCGCTGCACGGCCAGCGAAACGGCGCCGGCCTCGGCAATGCCGAAGGCGCCAAGCACGAGGGCGAGAGCGGCGGCCGACGCGTGGCGCGGCAGGCGTATCGTCGATCCGATGTGACGGGGCATGGCGGTCTCCATCCGAGAAGTTCGCACGTATGTTCTCAACCCTAGGGGAAGAGGATTAACGAGACCGTTCCGTGCGCACCTTGACGGTACAAATTCGACGCTGCACGTGCGAACAATCAGACCCGCGTCAGTTCGGCAATTCGCGGTTGCGAGCGGCGACAAAAAGACGAGTTGTTATGATGCTAGCATCGTGCCTTCGATTCGCCGAGATGGCTTAATCCAGCGATGACTGTTTTTTCACTCTTGACGTGCAGCGAAGCAGACGCGGAGCAACGATTTGAGTGCTGAGATCGTGAACCTGCGCCGGGCGCGCAAAGAGAAAGCGCGAGCCGACAAAGAGCGTCAGGCCGCGGAGAACCGCATTCGCTTCGGCCGCACGAAGGCCGAGCGGGTGGTCCTGACGGCGGAGACGGAGCGACCGGCCCGCGATCTCGCCGCGCACCGCCGAGACGACGGCGTGGCGACGCGCACGGGGCCCGCGCCAGACGACGACAACGCCGCGTCGTGACATGACGCCCGTTCAACCCATCTTCTCGCGAGCGGACATGAGCCACAGCCTGGACCGCCAACAACGCGCGTGCGGATGATGCGACGCCCCGCCAAACACTCGTTCTCGATCCGCGGCCACCGCACCTCTATCTCGCTCGAACCGGAGTTCTGGGACGCACTCGCCGAGATTGCCAAGGTGCGCGCCATCAGCCTCGCGGCCCTCGTCGCCGAGATCGATATCGCTCGGACGGGCGATGCCGGCCTCTCGACCGCGGTGCGCCTCTACGTGCTGGGCTACTATCGCGAACGAGCCCGCGCGGCGACCACAGAGCCATGATGATACCGGGCTGCCTCGACGACAGGTGAACCGGGCGATGTGATCGGCGTTCTGCACGAGTCGCGAATACCGCCGGCGACCTTACCCCTTGAGCCGCGCCCAGACCGCGAGGCGTTCTATTGCCTCCCTCGTGTCGGCGGTCGAGCCTGCATAGGAGAAGCGGATGAAACGGCGACCCCGCACCGGGTCGAAGTCGATGCCGGGCGTCACCGCGACGGCGATGGCATCGAGCATTTCGCCGGCGAATGCGAGGCTGTCGTCGGTCCAGCGCGAGACGTCCGCGTAGAGGTAGAAAGCACCATCCGTCGGCACGATGCGATCGAACCCGATCCGCGGCAGCGCATCGAGCAGGAGAGCGCGGTTTTCGGCATAGACGGCCACGTTCCTCTCCAGCTCGTCCTTCGCGTCGAACGCTGCCAGGGCGGCCACCTGCGAGATCGTCGGCGGCGCGATGTACAGGTTCTGTGCCAGACGCTCGACCGGCCGGACGAGCCGCTCCGGCACGATCATCCATCCAACGCGCCAGCCGGTCATCGAGAAGTACTTCGAGAAGCTGTTGATGACGACCGCTTCGTCGCTGTAACGCAACGCCGTCTCGGCCGGACCGGCATAGGTGAGCCCGTGATAGATCTCGTCCGAGATGAACCAGACGCCGCGGGCCTCGCAGGTGCGGGCGATGGCCGCGAGGCGCTCGGGCTCCAGCATCGTGCCGGTGGGGTTCGCCGGGCTCGCGATCAACAGGCCGTCGAGGCCGTCCGCCGACGAAGCCAGCGCTTCGATCGCTCCGACGGTCGGCATCCACCGCGTCTCGGGACCGGTCTCGATACTGACCGGACGCTGGCCGAGCGCTGAGAGGATATGCCGGTAGCAGGGATAACCGGGCTCCGGCAGACCGACACGGGCTCCGGCGTCGAACAGCGCCAGGAACGCCAGCACGAAGCCGGCCGACGATCCGGTCGTGACGACGACACGCTCCGGCGCCACCGCGACGCCGTAGGTTTCGTGATAGTGGGCTGCGATCCGCTCGCGCAAAGAGGCCGTGCCGAGCGCCAGTGTATAGCCAAGCGGCCCCGCATCGATCGCCCGCTTCGCCGCCTCCCGCGCCGAGCTGGGCGCGGCCGTCGCCGGCTGGCCGACCTCCATGTGGATCACCCGCGCGCCCGCCGCCTCCCGCGCCGCTGCCTGCCTCATCACATCCATGACGATGAAGCTATCGATGGCGCTGCGATGCGACGCCGCACGCGCAATCGCCGCGTAAGCTGCGCCGCCGTCGCCCCGGCCCTTGCCGCTGGTCGTCATATCCGCTCCGCGTGTCGTTCGCCGCTCCGCCCGCCGCGCCGCCTTGCTGCCGCCCCATTGTCGCCAATGGTGGAGTAACGCGGTTGCTTTGGGTGTGCTCGGGCCATCGGCTCGTCGGCACTGGCTTATAGTGATCTCCGCGCGCGGCGGCCAGCCTGCCCGCCCGGACGATCCCGGCAAGCGCAGGTGCCCGAGTTCCGCGGGAAATCCGAACGTGGTTCCCGCGCGTTGACCGGGGCGTACATCGTTTCTACGGTGGGGCCGCGCTCTGCGGGCACGGCGCGGTTCCAAGAGGACTTTTGGACAGCATGAGGATCAAGGTATCGAACCTGGCCGGAGCTGCGGGGGGCGTCGTGCGGCGCACCGTCGGCCTCGCGACCGCATTTGTCGTGGCAGTCGTGGCGTTCACGTCCACCTGGACGGCGCCGGCAAGTGCGCAGGGATTGCCGCTGATCCGCGACACCGAGATCGAGAACCTTCTCAACGAATATGCCCGGCCCATCTTCCGCGCCGCAGGCCTCGGCGCCGGGCGCATTTCCATGCGCATCGTCCGCAACGACGCGTTCAACGCCTTCGTCGTGGACGGACGCAACGTCTTCGTGCACACGGGCGCGCTGATGCAGTCCGAGACGCCGAACCAGATCATCGGCGTCATCGCCCACGAGACGGGCCACATCGCCGGCGGGCACATGGCGGCGCTGCGCGCGCGCATCGCCCGCGACCAGACCAAGATCCTCCTGGCCCAGGTGCTCGGCGTACTGCTGATCGGCGGTGCTGCGGCCACCGGCGGCGACACCGGCCGCGACATCGGCGGCGCCGGTCAGGCGGTGATGCAGGGCGGCTCCGAACTCATCATGCGTTCGCTGCTCGCCGAGCGCCGCTCGCAGGAATCCGCCGCCGACCAGGCCGGCCTCAAGTACTTGAACACCACCGAGCAGTCGGGCCTCGGCATGCTGGAAACGTTCGAGCGTTTCGCTCAGCAGGAGTACATTTCGGACGCGCAAAAGGATGCGTTCGCGCGCAGCCACCCTGTGGCGACCGATCGCCTCGCGCGCCTTCGCCAGCTCGTGCAATCGAGCCCGAATTACAACAAGAAGGACAGCGCCGACCTCACCCTGCGCCATAACCTGATGCGGGCCAAGTTGTCGGGCTACCTCGAGAGCCCGCGCGTCGTCTTCAACCGCTATCCCGAGCGCGATACATCTCTGCCCGCGCGCTACGCCCGCGCCGTGGCGCGCTATTTCCAGGGTGGTCCGCAGGGCGTCGAGCGGGCTGTGCACGACGTCGAGGACCTGATCCGCGAACGCCCCGACTACGCCTATTTCTGGGAACTGAAGGGCGACCTGCTGATGCGGGCAGGGCGCGCCACGCAGGCCATCGAACCGCTGCGCCGCTCGCTGAAGCTTGCCGACAATGCGCCGCTCATTCAGGTCGAGTTGGCAACTGCTCTGCAGAGCATGGGCGACGAGCGCTCGATCAAGGAATCGATCGAGCTGCTGCGTAAGGCTGTCATCAACGACGAAAATCCGCGTGCGCACCGCCTGTTGGCGACGGCCTATTACAAGCAGGGCCGCCTCCCGCTCGCCGACGCCGAAACCGCGCAGGCCTACTTCCTCGAAGGCAACGTCAAACAGGCGCAGATCTTCGCCAAGCGGGCCCAGACGCAGTTGAAGCAGGGCTCGCCGGAGTGGTTGCGCAACGACGACATCATCAACTACAAGCCGGAGACTTGAGATCGGGAGAGGTGAGGCGGACGAAGGAGCGCGGATGTGCACTTGCGGCCGGCGTACCGCGGGCCATATGTGCGAATGCCGGGCGGTTTGCGGCATCACTTGGCGGCCGGCCGGTTCGCGTGTGCCGGTCAGCCTCTGCGCCATAGCAAACGAGAGCCTCCCCTCCGATCCCTTCCAGATTTCGAGCCCGTTAGTCAGCCCCGAAGAGAGAGAGCCTGATGACATCCCACCGTTCGCCCCGCCTCGCAGCGGCCTTCGCATCCGCGGCTCTCGCGGTCTTCGCCGTTGCGGCGGTTCCGGGCTACCTCAAGGCCCAAGATAAGCCGGCCCAGCCAGCGGCGGCAGCGGCTCCGGCCAGCTCGTTCTCGGCCGAGCAGAAGTCCGAGATCCAGCGCATCATCAAGGACTACCTGATCGCCAATCCGGAAGTGTTCCTGGAGATCCAGGCCGCGCTCGAAACCAAGATGGAGCAGGTGCAGGCGGAGAAGCTGAAGTCTGCCCTCGCCGCACACGCCGATCAGCTCTACCGCGATCCCGATGCGCCCGTCGCCGGCAACCCCAAGGGTGACGTCACTGTCGTCGAGTTCTTCGATTACAACTGCGGCTACTGCAAGCGCGGCTTCTCCGACGTCGCCCAGCTCATCAAGGACGACGCCAAGGTGAAGGTGGTGTTCCGCGAGCTGCCGATCCTGTCCAAGGGCTCGGAAGAGGCGGCCCAGGTGGCGCTCGCCGCCCGCATGCAGGGCAAGTATTGGGAGTTCCACTCGGTGATGATCCAGCACAAGGGGCAGGCCGATATGGCGAGCGCCCTGAAGATCGCGGAGAAGGCCGGGCTCGACATGAACCGCCTCAAGGCGGACGTGAAGTCGGAAGCCGTCACGAACGAGATCAAGAAGGTGCGCGAGCTGGCGCAGACGCTCGGCATCAACGGCACGCCCCACTTCCTGGTTGGCGACCGCTCCATCCCGGGCGCGCCGCAGGACCTGCTCGGCCAGCTCAAGAGCGACATCGCCGAGGTTCGCAAGTCGGGTTGCATCTCGTGCTGAGGAACGCAGGCTCGGGAGAGCCTGCGATCGGATGAGGTGGAAGTGCTTCGGCGCTTCCACCTCCGACATGTGGCGCAGCCCGCACATCGCACACAAGCAATTGATTTTGCGTTGTATTTTCTGATTTCGACGGGGCGCGAGCGCCTGCCCATCACTTCCGACACCGCTCCACAGAGCGCCTCTCACAACCTGGTTATCCGACATCGCTCCGGTGCGCCTCGACGGCCGTCGCCGGGGCTAAGTCTCGAGTGGCGGACGGGCGCACATTCTGGGGGCCTGCCAGGCCGCCCGGTGGCGCTCGCGGATCTTCAACAGACGTGTTGCCGTCGCCCTTCCGCCGCCTGGGGAAAGCTGATACACGGGCGGTTGGTTCTTACTCGGTTGCCTGGAACTGTGCTCAGGCCGGACGCCTTGGCGGACACGGCGGGAACTCGACGCAAACCCGTCGAGCGGCCTGCCCAGCGCCAACGCTCGTTCGGCTGCCCCCGGCCAGCAACGTTTCTTCCCGCAACGATCCGGCCGCCCAGCGGCGCTGGTGTCAGCTACGGACGTGCTCAACGACTGCTTCGATGGCCGCACTCATGCACGCCAAGCCCGTTTACGTCCTGAACGGTCCGAACCTCAACCTGCTCGGCGCGCGCGAGCCCGACGTGTACGGCCACGAGACGCTGGCCGATGTCCGCCGTCGCGCCGAATCGGCGGCGGCGCGCGTCGGCCTCACGCTCGAGTTCCGCCAGTCGAACCACGAGGGCCAGTTGATCGACTGGGTTCACGAGGCGCGCGACAAGGGCTCGGGCCTGATCGTCAACGCCGGTGGGCTCACCCACACCTCGATCGCGCTGCTCGACGCCCTTCAGGCCGCCGAGCTGCCGGTGATCGAAGTGCATCTGTCCAACATTTTCCGCCGCGAGCCCTACCGCCACCATTCCTATGTTTCGCTGGCGGCCAAGGGCGTGATCTGCGGCCTTGGGGCCAAGGGCTACGAGCTCGCCGTCGAGGCGATGGCCGACGTGCTGGCGGCGAACGCCGGCAAGGGCGGCCCCGCGGCAGCAGGCAAGAAAACACCATGACGAAGCGCCGCAAGACCACAGGCGCAGGCAAGAAGGGAATGACCGGGATGACCGCCCAGACCTCGCAATCGAAGACGGAAGCCAAATCGGATACCCAGCCGGCCGCCAGCAAGGGCAGCCCGGAGAAGGAGATGATCCGTGAGCTTGCCGAGCTTCTGAACGAGACCGGCCTCTCCGAGATCGAGATCGAGAAGAGCGGCCTGCGCGTGCGCGTGGCGCGCCAGCTCACCGTCAGCGCGGTCGCCGCACCGCAGGCGATGGCGATGCCGGCGGCCTCCGCCGTTGCCGCGGCCGCCCCAGGCGCCGCCGCTGCATCGGCGGCCGGCGCTGACCCGGCGAAGCATCCCGGCGCCGTCAAGTCGCCGATGGTCGGCACGGCCTACCGCGCGCCGGAGCCGGGCGCGGCGGCCTTCATCGAGATCGGCAAGCGCGTCGCTGTCGGCGATACGCTGCTCATCATCGAGGCGATGAAGACCATGAACCAGATCCCGGCGCCGAAGGCCGGCACCGTTACGGCGATCCTGTTCGAGAACGGCCAGCCGGTCGAGTTCGGAGAGCCGCTGGTGATCGTCGAATAGCGCATCTCTGGGCGCCACTCGTCCGATCGCCTGAAGCGCGCGGGGAGCACATCCGAGAGCGGCCCGAGGAAACGCCTCGCCACTCGCCGACCCTCTCCCCCTCTCCACTCACGGTGCAAAAAATGTTCGACAAAGTCTTGATCGCCAACCGCGGAGAGATCGCACTGCGCATCCAGCGCGCGTGCAAGGAACTCGGCATCTCGACCGTCGCGGTCCATTCCACCGCCGACGCCGATGCCATGCACGTTCGCCTCGCCGACGAGAGCGTGTGCATCGGCCCGCCGCCCGCGAGCGAGAGCTATCTCAACATTCCGCGCCTGCTCGCCGCCTGCGAGATCACCGGCGCCGACGCCGTGCACCCCGGCTACGGCTTTCTTTCCGAGAACGCCCGCTTCGCCGAAATCCTCGAGGACCACAATATCACCTTCATCGGCCCGACGTCCGAGCACATCCGGATCATGGGCGACAAGATCGAGGCGAAGGAGACCGCCAAGAAGCTCGGCATTCCCGTGGTGCCCGGCTCCGACGGCGCCGTCACCAGCGAGACGCAGGCGATGAAAGTCGCCAAGGAGATGGGCTTTCCCGTGCTCATCAAGGCGACGGCCGGCGGCGGCGGACGCGGCATGAAGGTCGCTCATTCCGCGCAGGACCTTTCCGTCGCGCTCGGCACCGCGCGTTCCGAGGCGAAGGCCGCCTTCGGCAACGACAGCGTCTACATCGAGAAGTATCTGACGCGGCCGCGCCACATCGAGATCCAGGTGCTCGGCGACGGGCAGGGCAACGCCATCCACCTCGGCGAGCGCGATTGCTCGCTCCAGCGCCGCCACCAGAAGGTGTGGGAGGAGGCACCCTCGCCCGCGCTCAACGCCGCCGCCCGCGCCAAGATCGGCGAGACGGTCGCCGTGGCGATGCGCAAGCTCAAGTATCGCGGCGCCGGAACCGTCGAGTTCCTGTTCGAGGACGGCGAGTTCTATTTCATCGAGATGAACACGCGCCTCCAGGTCGAGCATCCGGTGACGGAGGCGATCACCGGCATCGACCTCGTGCTGGAGCAGCTTCGCGTCGCCTCCGGCGCCACGCTGACCCTGCGTCAAGAGGACGTGACGTTCTCCGGCCACGCCATCGAGTGCCGTATCAATGCCGAGAACGCGCGCACGTTCCGCCCGTCGCCCGGCCGCATCACCTACTGGCATCCGCCGGGTGGTCTCGGTGTGCGCGTCGATTCCGGCGTCTACCAGGGTTATTCGATCCCGCCCTACTACGACAGCCTCATCGGCAAGCTGATCGTCCACGGCAAGAACCGCAATGAATGCCTGATGCGGCTGAAGCGGGCGCTCTCGGAGTTTGTCATCGATGGCATCGAGACGACCATCCCGCTGTTCAACGAGTTGATCCGCCAGCCGGACATCGCCAACGGCCTCTACGACATCCACTGGCTCGAAAAATTCCTCGGAAAGCCCTAAATTAGCGCGATCGGAGGTGGCAGGTTGATGCTGAGGCGGCACGCCCCGGCGCTTGCCACCGCTGCCTGCTTGCCGAAGAACCGAGGAAGACCAGGAGGCCGACCCGCCGATGACGTCACGCGACGACATCGTCATCGAGATTACGCCGCAGGTTCTGCTCAAGGCCTATAGCTGCGGCATCTTTCCGATGGCCGAAAGCGCCGACGATCACGCGCTCTACTGGATCGAGCCGCAGCACCGCGGCATCCTGCCGCTCGACGGCTATCACGTGCCGCGCCGCCTCGCACGCACCATGCGCAACAGCGACTTCACGGTGCGCGTCGATACCGCTTACGACGCGGTGATCGATGGCTGCGCAGCATCGCGGCCCGGGCGCCGCTCGACCTGGATCAATGGGCGGATCCGTGCGCTCTATCGCGAGCTGTTCGTGCTCGGCCATTGCCACACCGTCGAGGTCTGGCAGGGCGAACGCCTCGTCGGCGGCCTGTATGGCGTCGCGCTCGGCGGCGCGTTCTTCGGCGAGAGCATGTTCTCCTACGAGCGCGATACTTCGAAGATCGCCCTCGCCCACCTCGTCGCACGCCTCATCGCGGGCGGCTACATGCTGCTCGATACCCAGTTCATCACCGAGCACCTGCGCCAGTTCGGCGCCGTTGAGGTGGAGCGCGGCGAATTCCAGACGCGGCTCGACGCTGCGCTCAAGGTGAGCGGCGATTTCCTGGCGCTGCCGCGTGACGCGGGCGCCGAGCAGGTTCTGGCGATCCTCGGTACTGGCCCCGCGCAAAGCTGATCCCGTTCGCAGGACGGCGGACACACGAATTTCCCCGGTTGTCTCGACCGAAACAGCGCGCCCTCCGCGTCCGCTGCATTGTTCCCGCATCGGCAATCAAGCCGGAGGCGGCGATCGAAAATCGTTCTGCCTCATTCGAACGAGAAGGATCGAGACCCATGACCATGAAGAAACTCGTCATCGCATCGCTTGCCGTCACCATCGCCGCGCTCGGCGCGGTCGGCTCGGCCGAGGCCGGCCGGCGCGGCGGCGGATTCAAGGGGGGCGGCTTCAAAATCGGCTTCAAGCATCACAACCACCACTTCCGCCACAAGCACTTCTACGGCCCCCGCGTTTTCGTCGGCGGCGGCGGTTGCGGCTATTTCTACGACAAGTGGAAGTTCACGGGCTCGAGCTTCTGGAAGGCGAAGTACTACAGCTGCATCGGGTAGCCGAGACCACGCGGCTCATCACACGCGAAGCGCCCTCAGGCTCAGGCTTGAGGGCGTTTTCGTCTCGTCAGCGGACGAAGCCAGACATCGCCGCGTGGCCCTGTTCCCGCCGGAACAGCGCTTCATCTGGTCGAGTGGCATGCTCCCATCATCGAGAGCGGCGGTGAGATGCAAGCCCCCTCCCGAGTTGAGAAACAGACGAAAAGGAGCCCAACGAACGACTGGACCGCGTTTCCTCCTCCCCCACGTCTTTTCAAAAGTTTTTTCCCAAGTCGTTTCCCACGTCTTTCTTCATACCGGTGTCGGGTGCCTATCGTCCCCCCCCGTGCCTTGGGCATCCGCACCGGGCCTCCTGCATCGCAGGAGGCTTTTTTCTTGGGCGCGCTCTGCCCACTAGCATATGACACTCCGCGATCAGCCGAAGCTTCAGCCCATCGCCTCCGAGCGGGTACGGCCGCGATTGCGCCGCATGTCGAGCATGAGCTGATAGATCGCGAACGCGATCCAACAGCCGTTGAACAGCACCCCCGCAGCGACCACCCACTGTCCGGGGATCGGGCCGACGGCCGTTCGCTGCCAGAGCTGGTCGAGGCTTTCGAGCGGCGTCGGATGGATCGACACCTTGCTGTAGTAGGCGACAGTCTGGATGCCGAGGATCCAGACATAGTTCCGTCTGAGCCGCCGGCCGATGGCACGGGTCAGCCCGACGTGATGGCTCGGCGCCATGTAGTCTTCGGCGAGCGTGTGGTTCCAGCGGTTTTCCATCGGCACACCCTCGCCGCGCAGCATCGGCGCATAGAGGTGTTTCTCCATCCAGCGGGCCCGGGCACGCCAGACGTTGAAGTAGCGGTAGCGACGCGCCTCGAACACGAGGAAGACGATGCTCAACAGACCAACCAGCAGCAGCGGCAAGGGCGAGGCCCCGGGGCTCGCGAACGATACCGAGAGCGCGATGCCGAGAGTCGCGACGGCCCAGTTCGTGGTGGCGTCGAGCCGGGTTCGCCAGATCGTCGAGCGATAGACCTCGCCGCGATAGAGATGGGCGATGGCGCCGAGTTCGGCCGGCGTGAATTCGATCGGGCTTGTGGAGTGTTCGGGGCTCGTCTTTTGGTCCATCGGCACCTCGCGCGATGTGTGCGGTTTCTCACGCTACGGCGAGAGCCGACCTGGTCCGCAGCGAACCGGTCAGCCGGCCGCCAGTCGCCACAGCTGACCTGCGATGGCGACTGCTCCAACCATCATGAGGCCCGCGGCCACCACCGCGAGACGCGCGGTGAGCTCGGAATAGCACATGCGCGCGAGACGCGGCGACCGGAGCTCGTCCTTCAACCAGAACATGCCGAGGATGAGGCCGAGCAGAATGGCGCCGGAGACCAGATAAGCCATGGATCGAGATTAGATCGCATCCTGACCTGGGCCAAGGTGGAAGCGCGCCGAATGGCCGACGCCGGGCCTACGAAATTGGGAGGGTGCGGGCGGGTTCGGCCGACGCCCGAACCACGCCGCTTCCGTCCGCGTCACTCGGGTCCGGCCGACCGCATGGCGGATCGCGCCTGGACCCATTCGCATTTTCCCCGACCGGGCGCGCCAGCCCGAGCGCCGCGCTTCCCAGCGCGACAGCGGCTCGCACGCCCTGACCCGGGTCGCCGAAAATTTCCGCCGCGCCATCTTGAAGGCTGGTCGGCACCTCCCACATTCGTGAATGTGAAGCACATTCACATACTCAAGATGGAGCGTGACGATGTCTGACGTGGTGTCGAGGCTCGACGAATGGGGCAAGCCGGCTTGGATCACCCTCATGGTGCTCGGCTTCATGGCTTTCTGGCCCGTCGGCCTCCTGATCCTCGGCTATCTCATATGGAGCGGACGCATGGCATGTGGTGGACGGTTTGGAGATCGCGGTGAGTGGCAGCAGCGCATGGCTGCACGGTGGGAGCGCAAGATGGACCGCTTCGGCATGCGCGGTGCGGCCTACTCCTCGAGCGGCAATGCCGCCTTCGACGAATACCGCGACGAGACGCTGAAGCGCCTCGAGGAAGAGCAGCGCGAGTTCCGGACCTTCCTCGAGCGGCTGAGGATGGCGAAAGACCGTGCCGAGTTCGATCAGTTCATGACCGAGCGGCGCGACCGGCCGGAGGATCGGCCCCAGGGTGGGCCTGCGCAGAACGGCAATCCGGCGAGCTAAGCTGCGTGAAAACGAGCCGCTGCGTGAAAAAAGAGCCCGGGGCGAAAGCTCCGGGCTCGTTGGCATCGCGCGACGGTATTCGAGCGGGAGTGCGTCGAGACCGGGGTTATTCGACCTTACCGGTGACGACGAACGCGCCGCGCAGATCGCCCGCGTTGAAGCCCGTCGCCTGGTCGCTCGGATAGAGCTCCTTGATCTTGGCGGCGACCGCCGGATCGAGCTCGCTACCGTGGCAGGCGAGACAGGGTTTGCCTGCAGTCATGATGGGCTTCATGTAGAGGAACGACTTCTTGCCGCCCTCCTCGACGACCGCCACGTGCTCGAGCTTGGCCGAATCCGCGCCACCAGCGATCTGCTTGGCGAAATCCTCGAGCACCTTGCGCTCCGTCTCACTCGGCGCATTGGCGGGGTTGCGGACCTTGAGCGCGGTACGACCGACCTCGAGACCGGCGGCAGCCGAGCGCTCGGCGGCAATCTTCGGCGCCTCTACCTTGCACACGTCGAGCGCGGCAACGGGACCACCCTCCTTCATCGCACCGAGCAGCTTCTCCTTGAGGCCCTCGCCGAGCCCCTTGATGGCCTCGCGCGCCTTGGCGATCCGAGCGGCCTGAGGATCGGCGGCCTCCTGGGCCTGAACCGGGGTAAGCAGGGCCGGCATGATGGCCGTGGCGGCGGTAAGGGCGAGTCGTCGGAAAGTCGTAACGTGCATTGGTCAGAACCTCGTTTCCTGGTTTGCCCGTTCGGAGGAACACGATAGCAGCGCTTGCGCGGCAATTCGACCACCGGGCCGAGACGTGGGCTGCGCCGCACACGGCCACGCGCCGCCTCAATTCCAATAACCAGCGGAAATTGTCTGTGACTTCGGCACGTTCCAGCACCGCCCGTGCCATTGCGCCACCACCAGAGCCGCAACCGCCCGCTTGACGGGCCGCATTACCGCTGGCTTATCAAGCGCCAGCGGGGGGTGCCCAAGGTTGGAGACGACCGCGGTCGGTTTGGGGGAGAGCTGGCATAGCCGAGTTGTCCGGAGTGGGCGAGGTGGTGGCCAAGCGTGGCCGCCAACCGGCGGCGCCAATGACCCGTGACCGTGCGAACTACCTTCCGCACGTCGATGGGCTGCGCGCCATCGCCATCCTGCTCGTCGTCGTCTACCACGCCTGGCCAGCGGCGCTGAGCGGTGGCTTCGTCGGCGTCGACGTATTCTTCGTCATCTCCGGGTTCCTGATCACGCGATTGATGCTCGCCGAGTTGCAGGCGGGAACCTTCTCGATCCTCGCCTTTTTTGCGCGTCGCATCCGCCGCCTGCTGCCGGCCGCCGCCGTGATGATCGCGGCCGTGCTCGCAGCCGGTTGGATGATCCTGCTGCCCGAGACCTACCGCGAGCTCGGCCGCAGCGTGGTCGCCGCCTTGCTCATGTTCGCCAACGTGCTCTTCTACCGGACCGCCGGTTATTTCTCGGCTCCGGCGGAGGAGAAGCCGCTGCTCCACACTTGGTCGCTGTCGGTCGAGGACCAGTTCTACCTCACCTGGCCCCTGCTGCTCGTGCTGCTGGCGCCGCGCGTGCCACGTCCCTGGCTGATCGCGATCACGCTGGCCCTGCTGGGGGCGTCGCTTTCGCACGCCGAGACCAAGCTCGGGGGCGACGCGGATTACGCCTTCTACCTGCTGGCGCCGCGGGCGTGGGAGCTACTCGCCGGATGCCTCACCGCCCTCGCCGCACAGCGACTGTCGTTCGACAATCTCACCTCCGCCGTGCTCGGAACGGCGGGTCTCGTGCTGATCCTGGCCAGCGGCCTCGTGCTGAGCCCGAGCAAGCCGTTTCCGGGTATGTCCGCGCTGCCGGCCGTCCTCGGAACGGTGCTGGTGATCGTGTCGGGGCTTGGCAACGACGGAGTACAGGGGCCCGCCAGAGTGCTCGCCTGGCGGCCCTTCGTCATCGTCGGCCTGCTGTCGTACTCGCTCTACCTCTGGCACTGGCCAGTGCTTTCGCTCGGCCAGTTCGCGGCCAGCCGGCCTTTGACCGCGATCGAAACGCTGGCGCTCGTCGCCATGTCTTTTGTTCTGGCCGCACTTTCGTGGCGCTTCGTCGAGCTGAGATTCCGCGTCCATGGACCGTTGTCGACGCGCGCCGCACTGAAAACCATCGCCGCCGGCGCCGCCGTCATGGCGGCACTCGCGATCGCCGGTGGCGCAATCCGGGCCTTCGACGGCGTGCCCTCACGCTTCGATGGCCCCGTGCGCAAGCTGTTCGACGAGATGGCCAACGGCAATCCGCTGCGTCCCCTCTGCGATGGTGACGATTACGCCTTCAAGAACAACGAACGCTGCAACTTCGGCCGCGGCAAGCTGCCGGGTGAGAGTTTCGAGATGGCGATACTCGGCGATTCCAACGCCGACCATTTCGTTCCGCTGGTCTCCAACTGGGCGCGCGATAATCGGTTCGCCGGGCGACAAGTTACGCGAAGCGCGTGCGCGCCGCTGCTGGGCGCCGCACTGAAGGACAAGCGAACGTGGCGCAAACTCGAGTGCCGCTCGTACCACGAGGCCATCGTCGCTTTCGTCGAATCAAACCCCGGCCTCAAGCTGGTCGTTCTGTCCGGAGTCTGGCCAGACTATGCGCAACATCTCGCCTGGAACGGCCTCGACACCAAGGGCCTCGGGCGCCCGCCAGGCGTGGACGGCGCGCTTGCCTTCACCGACGTGCTGGCTTCGACGGTCCGCTACTTCCGCAGCCGCGGCATCCGCGTACACCTGATCGGGCAGGTTCCCCACTTCAAGGTTCTGCCCGCCCGCTGCACCGCCGCCGCGCTCGCCGCTGGCCGCGACGTCGCGCCATGTGGGCGCCGCGCGCAGGACGTCCGCGCCGAGCTGGCCGGGACCGAAGCGGCCCTTTCGGCCATCGCCGCGTCCGACCCGGGCGTGACGGTCACGCTGCCGACGGAAACGCTGTGCGGCCCGGACTGGTGCTCGCCCATGAAGGACGGGGTCTTTCTCTATCGTAACAACAGTCACCTCAACAGCGCCGGCGCTCGTCATCTCGCCCGGTACTTCACGTTGCCGGCCACCCGTGAATAGATCGCCCTTCAGCCTTGACGCCCCTCCCGGCGGGTGATCTCACTACGCCGCCCGGGCGAGCCCTCGCCCCGGCCGCGCGGCAGCGGCGTTCCCTCGCCGCCCTCGCCTCGCATTTCCCGGGACGCCGGGCATCGCCAAAGACTGCAGAGACCTGCCCAGGACAGACATGACAGACACGGTCCTCATCATCGATTTCGGCAGCCAGGTGACGCAGCTGATCGCGCGCCGCGTGCGCGAGGCTGGCGTCTACTCCGAGATCGTGCCGTTCAACAACGCACAAGGTGCGATGGAGCGCCTCAATCCGCGCGCGATCATCCTCTCCGGCGGACCGGCCAGCGTCACCGAGATGGGCACGCCGCGGGCGCCTGACTGGGTGTTCGAGGCGGGTCTGCCGGTGCTCGGCATCTGCTATGGCGAACAGACCATGGTGGCGCAGCTCGGCGGCGGCGTCGAAAGCGGCCGTCACCGCGAGTTCGGCCGCGCCGATTTCGAGATCCAGAAGCCGTGCTCGCTGTTCGACGGCGTTTGGAAACCGGGCGAGAAACATCAGGTTTGGATGAGCCACGGCGATCGCGTGACGCGGCTGCCGGAGGGTTTCGAAGTGGTGGCCGTATCGCGCGGCGCGCCGTTCGCGGCCGTTGCCGATGAAGCGCGCAAGCTCTACGCGGTGCAGTTCCACCCCGAAGTGGTGCACACGCCAGACGGCGCCAAGCTGATCTCGAACTTCGTGCATCGCATCGCGCGGCTCGCTGGCGACTGGACGATGGCGCATTTCCGTTCGAGCGAGATCGCGAAGATCCGCGCCCAGGTCGGCAAGGGCCGCGTGATCTCCGGGCTTTCCGGCGGCGTCGACAGCGCGGTCGCTTCGGTACTGATCCACGAGGCGATCGGCGAGCAGCTCACCTGCATCTTCGTCGATCACGGCCTGCTGCGCCAGAACGAGGCGGAGGAAGTCGTGTCGCTGTTCCGCGACGCCTACAACATTCCGCTCGTGCACGTCGATGCGCGTGAGAAGTTCCTTTCCGCGCTCGACGGCGTCAGCGATCCCGAGAGGAAGCGCAAGATCATCGGCGGCCTTTTCATCGAAGTATTCGAGGCCGAGGCGCGGAAAGTGGGCGGCGCCGAGTTCCTGGCCCAGGGCACGCTCTATCCAGACGTGATCGAAAGCGTGTCGTTCACGGGTGGTCCATCCGTCACCATCAAGTCGCACCACAACGTCGGCGGATTGCCTGAGCGCATGAACCTGAAGCTCATCGAGCCCTTGCGCGAATTGTTCAAGGACGAGGTGCGTGCGCTCGGCCGCGAGTTGGGTCTGCCGGCGCATTTCATCGGCCGCCATCCGTTCCCGGGGCCCGGTCTCGCCATCCGCATGCCGGGCGAAATCACGGGCGAGAAGCTCGACATCCTGCGCAAGGCCGACGCGATCTACCTCGAGGAGATCCGCGCCGCGGGCCTCTACGACACCATCTGGCAGGCATTCGCCGTGCTGCTTCCCGTTCGCACGGTCGGCGTGATGGGTGATGCGCGCACCTACGATCACGTCTGCGCGCTTCGCGCGGTGACATCGACCGACGGCATGACGGCCGACAGCTTCGCCTTCTCGCACGAGTTCCTGACGCGCACCGCGACGCGCATCATCAACGAGGTGCGCGGCATCAACCGCGTCGTCTACGACGTGACATCGAAGCCCCCTGGCACCATCGAGTGGGAATGAGTGCGCGGCGCGCGAATTCGAAGCGTGCGCGTTCGCAATGACGCTCGAGGCCGCTGCAATTCTGGTGGGGGCACGGCTGTAGCCCGCCGCGAACGCAGCGTAACAGTGCAGGCGCCTTGGATCAGGCCGCCCCGCCACCGGCCGCGCGGTCGATGCCCGAGAGGTAGATGAGAACGGCCGACTCGAGCAGTTCCTCGGGCGTCATCGGGATGGGGCGGCGGGCGCCGTCGCCCCGGGCAAACAGCGCCGCGATGCCGTGCGCCAGCGACCAGATGTGCAATGCCATCATCAGCGCCGGCGGGCGGCCTTTCGCCGGGAGCGTGCCGACGACAGCCTCGCACGCGGCGCGCAGCACGCCGAACGCCCGATCACCCGCGTCGCGGACCTCGGGAGCGACCGAAGGACATAGACCGGATTCGAACATGGCCGCGAACAGGGCCGGCTCGCGGCGAGCGAAGTCGAGATAGGCGCGGCCGACCCGGTCGAACGACGGACGAGGAGCAGGGCGACCCTTGTCCCACGCCGCCTCGAGATCGGCTGCGAACGCTTCGAAGCCGCGCCGGGCGACATCCGCCATCAAGGCATCGCGGTCGCGGAAATGCCGGTAGGGGGCCGCGGGGCTGACACCTGCCGCCCGCGCCGCCTCGGCGAATGTGAAACCGGCCGGCCCCTTCTCGGCGATGAGTTTCAGGGCGGCACGCACCAACGCCTCGCGCAGGTTGCCGTGATGATAGCCCTTGCGGCCCTTGCACTCGTCGTCATGCCAGCTCATGGCGCGACCATAACCGATGTCCATCAGGATTTGAGCGACCGAACTCACTCTCGACGTCGAGCATGGGGTACGAGTTGCGCCTTCGCCAAAAGCGCTGGCGCCCCTCCACCTCGGCCGACCGCACCTCTGGCCCTGCCAAGACGCGGCGGCTCCCCGTGCTCCGGCAAGCGGCGGTGTGCACGCTACTTGCAGACCCGGTACGTGCCGTCCCTGCCGTGGCGGGCGAGATCGAGATGGAAATGGTCACGATGATAGGAATCGGCCAGGGGGCCGAGCACGGTCGAGAAGGTATCGCAGGCGCCGCGATGAACGGCCCTCAGAAACGCGGATTCGCGCGCGTCGCCCCACCAGCCGCCTTTCACCGTGATCTTGCGGCCGTCCGCCAGTTGGAAGGCAGAGATGTCGATGGCATTCGCCAATCCGTGCTCGGAGAGCTTGGCGCCCCACTTGTGATTGATCGGTCGGCACGAATACGACGCAGCGACCTGAAGGCGCTCGAGCGGAACGCCGAAATGGTAGCGGGCCGCCGGCTCGACGACGTCGTGCACCCAGCGATCGACTGCGGGGATCATCGGGCAGCGCAGAACTGCGGCCGGCTGCAGGATCACGTGCCCGCCGCTCGTCCCAGACATTTCGAAGGGGTGTTCGGCGCCGCAGGCGCTTGGTCCGCCGAGCATCGAGCGGGTCTGTACGAACCGGCTTTCGCGAACGACACCCGAATTCAGGCACTGCCGCTCGTCAACGGCACGCCATGGCTCGTTCTTGGCCACGAACGCCTCGCCGTCTCCGCCCCGGCCGCAGCCGTAGAGCAGAACGGGCGCGAGAAGGCCCACGACAAGGAGATACACACGCGACTGGTACATGGGGCATGACTATCGGCCCGGTAATACTAACACCCGGTAAAGACAGGCCGAACTCCTGGTGCATGGTCGCAGCGGTAACCGGCCGATTGACGGCCGACAGGAGGCCAGACTGCGGAATTGTTACGGCGCGCGGCCGCAAAATCGGGCTGTCACGCAAGTGCAATATTGGTTTTATCCACAACAGCGGATGCAAACTGGATCGATTCTACGGGACTCAACAGCCATACGTTGGTACTTTAGCAGTGTTCGGAATGTCGTATTCAACTGCAGATGGCACGCCGAACGTGTAGAGCGTCGCGTTAGAGTAGTGTGCGAGTAGAGTGTGCGTATCGTGGGTTGTATCACCCGCGGCCCTCGTAAAGTGTGCGTATCTCGTCAAGTATGCGTTGTAGTCGAATTGCGAGGCCGTGCGCTTGTGGACAACACGCCGGTAAAAATCTGAGTTCGAGTAACGAGTAGTCTGCGTTCTGTGCCGTGTTCTTGTATCGCGTAGCCGAGTAACCGAGTACCGCTCCATCTGAAGCACCGCCCCGTGCTGCCCATCGAGCGGAACAAAATGCCGACGGCCCTGGTGTTTCGCCCGACCCAATCTGCTGACCGCCCCCGGTCATGTCATTGCAGATGGCTCCCGGCCTGCCAGGGTCGTTCGCGTTTTCGGGCCTGATTGGCAAACACGAACGCAGGCCGCCCCCTTCCCGAACCCTCCTTCTAGCGCGTGTACTTGGCTCATCGCCGTTACGGGCAACGCAAAACTGTGCGGGCGAACGCGATGAAGCGCGGCCGAATCAGCCGCCGTTGGGCCCCTCAACCTCTGCAAGAAACGCCGCGACGCCCTCCTTGAACACGCGGTCTCCGACCGCCTTCATGTGATCGCGTCCGGGGATCACGAGCGCTCTGGCGCCAGGAATGAGCGCCGCCAGCTCGACGGCAGAGCCGCCGACCACGTCGGTCTCGCCCACCGCCACCAGCACCGGGGCCGCGATGCGCGCCACATCCTCGCGCGTCAGCGGATCACGGGAGGCGCGGATGCAGGCGGCAAGCGCCTTGAGATCGCTCCCCGTCTGCTCGGCGAAGGCGCGAAAGGTTCTTGCCGTAGGGTTGGTCACGGCGTCCATCGACGGCGCCTCGAGCGCGGCGGCGATCGGCCCGGTTCCCGCCATCCCACGGACCATGTTGTAGCCGAGACCGCCGAACACGGCGGAGCGCACGCGATCAGGGTGCGCGAGCGATAGGAACGCCGAAATCCGCGCTCCCATCGAATAGCCGACGACGTGCGCGGCCGAGATTGCGAGGTGGTCGAGGAGCCGGCGCGCGTCCTCGGCCATCACGGGTGCCCGATAGCGCTCCACGTCGTAGAGTTTCGCACTCTTGCCGTGACCGCGATTATCGAGGGCGATGACGCGGTAACCCTTGCCCTTGAGGTAGCCGACCCAGCCCGGCACCACCCAGTTGGTCGACACGTTGGAGGCAAAGCCGTGGATCAGCAGGATGGGGTGGCCTTCACCCTCGTCGATATAGGCGATCTCGACATCGTCTGACAGAAAGGTTGGCACGCGCGCTCCGCATCAGGCTCGGGGGTCTCGCCGCCGTTCAGGGCACGGGCGATGAGACGAAGTTCGTATCCGCCTCCCCTATCATTTCCGAGGGGGCGCGGCTATGGTCGCCGCCGATCGGAACGCCGGAGCTTTCCTCCTCCTTTCGGGTCGCGGCTTCACGGGCGAGATCGACGCCCGCCGCCCCCGCACTCCGGCCAACCTCGAGAGGCAAGCCCATGGCCGCAAGCGTCGTCCCTCACCTCGCGAACGACAAAGGCGTCGAGAAGATCTTCGTCGGCGTCAAGGAACTCCAGTGCATGGGCGCCCGCGCGCCGTTCGATCACCCGCACGTGTTCCTCGACATGGGCGCCGACGAGCAGATCCTCTGCCCCTATTGCTCGACGCTCTACGTCCACGACGCGCGCCTGCATGCGGACCAGAGCGATCCGGCCGGCTGCATCGTCAAGCTCGACGACGAGGCCGCCTGAGGCCCGCCGGGCGCGAGCCCGGCCAAATCTTAGTCGAGCCGGGCGCGAGTCCGGCACCACCTGAATCGAGTCGGGCGTCCCCCGGCTCCGCCCCGACCCGAGTGGGGCCGCCATGACGAACGACAGCGAAAAGCGTGCACCCGCTCTCCCGGTTCATGACCGCGCCGGGGGAAGCAGCTCGTCGCGCACCGCGCCCGTGCTCATTCTCGGCGGCGGTATCGGCGGTCTTGCGACAGCGCTGGCTCTCGCCCGGCACGGCATCGCCTCGCGCGTGCTCGAACGCCGCGCGGAATTCGAGACGGAAGGCGCCGGCATCCAGCTCGGCCCCAACGGAACGCGCATCCTGGCCGAGCTCGGCGTCGCCGAAGGGCTGGAACCGCTCGCGGGCAAGCCCGACGCCATCCACGCGCGCGATGCCCTCTCCGGTGCCACGCTCGCCCGCATGCCGCTCGGCCAATGGATCGCGGAGCGCCATGGCGCGCCCTACTGGGTCGCCCACCGCAGCGATCTGCATGGCGCCCTCCTGGCGCGCGTTCGCGCCGAGCCATCGATCACGCTCCAACTCGATTTCGAAGCCAATCGGATCGACGATGCCGGGGGCACGGTCACGGTCCACGACGCCCACGGCCGGGACCACTCCGGCACCGCGGTGATCGCGGCGGACGGCATCCGTTCGCGCACACGCGAGGACCAGTTCGACGGCGGCCCGATGCGGTACGCCGGCAAGAGCGCCGCCCGCGCTGTCATTCGCGCGAGCGACATGCCGGCCGAGATCGCCGAGAACGCCACCCAGATCTGGCTCTCACCGAGGGCGCACGTCGTGCACTACCCGGTGCGGGGCGGCCGAGAAGTGGCGATCGTGTTCGTCCGCCGCGACCCGCTGCCGAGCGACGACTGGAGCACCGAAGTCCCGCAGAGTTTCGTGATGGACACGGCGCGGTCGTTCGCCGAGCCGCTGCGCCGTCTCCTGGACGTACCGGGCCGCTGGCGCAAGTGGGCGCTCTACGAGCTACCGCCGCTGGCGACGGGGGCCAAGGGGCGCATCGCCCTGCTCGGCGCCGCGGCGCCCCCGACGCTACCTTTCCTCGCCCAGGGTGGCGTGCTTGCGCTGGAAGACGCGGTGGTTGCCGCCGCCTCTCTCGCGGCGCGCCCGCAAGACCCGGTGGCGGCGCTCAGCGCCTATTCCGCCGCCCGCCTCGACCGCGCCACCCGCGTGGTGGCGGAAGCGCGCCGCAATGGCGGCATCTATCACCTCGACGGGGTCATGGCGCTGGCCCGCAACGCCACCATGAAGCTGACGCCGCCGGCGTTGCTGATGTCGCGCTACGACTGGGTCTACGGCTGGCGGGCAAGCTAAGCGTTCCCCGGGCCCAGGAACGCAGCCTCCGCGGGCAAACGCCTGCATCGCAAAGTGCTAACCGGGGCCAACCTGACGCCCTCGCTGCGTCGGCGCGAAGGTCGCCCGGCTCCACGACCGCCCCTTGAGCCGCAACGGGACGCAGCACCCTCACCGGCCGGTTGCGAAAGCCGCCCCGCCAATTCCCCCGCAGCGGACATTTTCCTTCCTCCGCATCTGCCATGGCGCCGCCACCGTCGGTTGGCTATAGAGTTGCCGGCCTCGATGATGATCGGGGAACGACCTGCCGCAATCCGGAGTGACCACCCGATGTTCGCCGTCGAAGTCCGCGACCGCATCATGATCGCACATTCGCTGCCCGACCCGTTCTTCGGCCCCGCGCAGAACATGCACGGCGCGACGTTCGTCGTGGACGTCGCCTTCATGCGCGAGGCGCTGACGAAGCAGAACGTCGTGGTCGACATCGGCGCCGCGCTCGACGTGCTGCATGCGACGCTGAAGCCGCTCGCCTATCAGAACCTCGACGAGATCGCCGAGTTCAAGGGCAAGCTCACCACCACCGAGTTCCTAGCCCGGCACATCTTCGAACGCATCAAGACAGCCGCTCTCACCGGTGCCCTCGGCGAAGACGGCAAGGGTCTCTCGCGCATCCGCGTGACGCTGAACGAAACCGATTTGGCTCGCGCGTGGTGCGAGGGGCCGGTCAACGACGAGACGGGAGCGCCCGGTGCCTGAGTCACTCGCCGAGGTCGTGCTTGCCGTGCCCGGCGACATCAGCACGCCGACGGGCGGGTATGCCTATGACAGGCGGCTCATCGCCAACCTGCCGTCATATGGAATAGCGACGCGCCACCTCGAACTTCCGGCCAGCTACCCTAACCCGAGCGAAGCCGACCTCGCGGCAACAGAGCGGCTGCTCAGCGCGACGCCCACCGAAGCGCGCCTGCTGATCGACGGCCTCGCCTACGGCGCCATGCCGGCAAGCCTGATCGAGCGGATCGACCGGCGCATCATCGCGCTGGTTCATCACCCGCTCGCGCTGGAGACGGGGCTCAGCGAAAAGCGCCGCGCCGAGCTTGTCGCTTCCGAGCGCGCCGCTCTCGCTCTCGCCCGCCACGTGATCGTGACGAGCGAGACGACGCGGCGCACGCTCGTGGCCGACTACGACGTCGCCGACGCGCGGATCACCGTCGCCGAGCCCGGCACCGACCCGGCGCCCCGCGCTTCCGGAACCGGCACGCCGATGCAGCTTCTCGCCGTCGGCGCGGTGTCGCGGCGCAAGGGCTACGATGTAATGATCGAGGCGCTCGCCGGCCTCAAACAGCTCGACTGGCGGCTCACCATTGCCGGCGCGACGGATCGCGACGCGGCGACCGTGAAGGCATTGCGCGAGCAAGTGCAGAGCGCGGGGCTGCTCGACCGCGTCAACATCGCCGGAACGGTCGTTCCGGCCACCCTCGATCGCTTTTACGAATCCGCCGATCTCTTCGTCCTGCCGTCGCGTTACGAGGGCTATGGCATGGTGTTGGCCGAAGCCATGGCGCGCGGCCTCGCCATCATCTGCACCACCGGCGGCGCCGCCGCCGAGACCGTTCCCGACTCCGCCGCCATCAAGGTTCCTCCGGAGGACGCACCGGCCTTGGCGCGGGCCATCTCCACCGTGATCGGCGACAACAAACTCCGGAAGAACATGCGCAAGGCATCCTGGGAGACGGGGCGCACACTGCCGACGTGGAACGAGACGGCACGCCGCGTGGCGGCGGCCATGGTCGGTATCCGCACATGAGCGGCTTCAGCCCGGAGTGGCTCGCCCTGCGGGAGCCGGCCGACGTTCGCGGACGCAACGCTGACGTGGCCAACGCGCTCACCGCGCGCATGGCGCTGCGCGAACATGTGAGCGTCGTCGATCTCGGCTGTGGCACAGGCTCCAACCTGCGCACGACATCGACGCTTCTGCCCGCGCGGCAATCCTGGACGCTGGTCGACTACGACGCGAACCTGCTCGACGCGGCGCGCAAGGTTCTTATCGCGTGGGCGGACACGGCCCACGAACATGCCGACGGGTCGATCGATCTGACCTCGGGGAGCCGCGCGATCTCCGTGCGCTTTCGCCAGGCGGATCTCGTCGAGGGCCTCGAGGCCGTGCTCGAACCGGCGCCCGACCTCGTCACCGCCGCCGCGCTGTTCGATCTCGCCTCCCCCGCCTTCATCCAGCGCGCGGCCCGCGCCGTCGCCCGGAAGCGGGCCGTCTTCTACACCGTTCTCACCTACAACGGCATCCAGCACTGGCAGCCGCGTCAGCCGAGCGACGGCCAGATGACGGCGGCCTTCAACCGCCACCAGATGTCGGACAAGGGCTTCGGTGCCTCCGCCGGGCCGACCGCGCCCGTGCACCTCGCCGAGCAGTTCGAACTCGTCGGCTACACCGTCACCGAAGGGCAGAGCCCTTGGTTGCTGGCAAGTAGACGCGAGGCGCGGCTGATCGCAGAGTTGGTCGAGGGGCAGGCCGCGGCGGTCACCGAGACGGGGGCCGTCGACGCCAGGACGATCGAGCGTTGGCTCAAGGTCTCGCGCACCGGCGCCGAGGTCGGCCACGTCGATACGCTCGCCGTGCCGCCGCCCGAGGGCGAGCTGCGGCTCGATTGAAGCGCTTCCACCGCGCTCGGGCCTACGAGATCCCGGGCGCGGCCGAGCGGCGGACGCCTTCGGCGAAGCGTTCCCGCGACTACTTCCGCAACAGGCCCGGGATCATGCGGCCGAGCACGTTGTCGCCGCGGATCAGGTAGTGATAGAGCGCGGCACCGATGTGCATGCCTGCGAACGCGACGAGCGCGAGCGCCGCATAGCCGTGATACTCGAGCACGACCTCCGACAGCTTCTGATCCGGCGCCATCAGGCCCGGAAGCTTGAACAGCCCGAAGATGTCGAGTGCGGGATACAGCGAGACGCCGAGCCAGCCGAGCAGCGGCACCAGCAGCAGCAGAGCGTAGATGCCGAGATGATTGACGGCGCTCGCCAGCCGGTGCCACGACTCCAGCGTCGGCTCGGGCTCCGGCGCACCGTGCACGAGGCGATAGCCGAGGCGGGCCAGCGCGATCAACAGGAGGATGAGGCCGAGCAGCTTGTGCCCGCTATAGAGGGAGTTGGTCGTTCCATCCCAGATGTTCAGGTCGTTACCGCGGTAGGCCATGTAGTAGCCGATAGGCACCTGCAGCACGAGCAAGCCCACGACGATCCAATGGAATCGCCGTGCTGCCGGACTGTAGATCTCCGTGGCGGCGCGGGTCTCGACTGCGGCGGGAGATTCGTTTCGCGGCATGCTAGGCAGCTCCTCTCGACGAACGCAGATCGCAATCGAATAGCACATCGCCGTCGCCGAGAACATGCACGCGCGTCGGCGGACGGCGCGCCTCGTCTATCCTCGTTACCGGGGCGAGCGTCAGCCCGGTTGTACCGGTTCCGAGCAACAGCGGCGCGACAAGGACGTGGAGACGGTCTACGGCATCGGCATCGATGAACGACGATACCGTCTGCGCGCCGCCTTCGAGCAGGATGCGCCGCCAGCCGCGCGCGAACAATGCCGCAACCACCGCCGGCGGCGCGAACGAGCCGCCCGAGCGCTCGAGCACGATGCGCGTGACGCCCGGGGGGGTGACGGCCTGCGCCGTTGTAACGACGGCGGTCTCGGCTCCGTCCTGGTTGAGCAATTTGGCAGAGCCGGGCAGGCGCCCGCGCGGATCGATCACCACCCGCGCCGGGTTGCGTCCGGTGACGCGGCGCACGTTGAGCATCGGATCGTCGGCGAGCGCGGTGCCGATACCCACCACCACCACATCGACGGCCGCGCGGAGACGGTGGAGATGATCGAGGGCCGCGCCCTTGTTGATCCATCGGCTTTCGCCGTTCGGCAGCGCGATGCGCCCGTCGAGGGATTGCCCGAGCTGGGCGACGACGAACGGTCGCGACGGCTCCGCCTCCGCGACCAGCCGAAGGCTCTCGGCGTAGTCCGGGACAGGCGCACGCGTCTCGATCGGGGCGGAGGCGGATTCGTCGCTCATGGCGCCGCCTTTTTGCTCGCGCTCCCTACGTCCTGCCAATTCTCGTTTTACCTCCCGGCGCTCGTTCGCCTGCCGTTCTGGTGCTATAGACCGCGCGGCGCCCCATCCCCGCAAGCCCGAGCTCCGAGATGAAGCCCCTGCGTTCGCGCGATATTCTCAATGACGTCGAGGAGCCGAACTGGTCCCTGACGCCTGTGCTCGTGCTCGTCGCGCTGGCCTGGGGCTTGCTGGCGATGCCTTGGCTTTCCGGGCGCTACACCATTCCATGGGATGCGAAGGCGCACTTCCTGCCGCAGGCGCAGTTCCTGGCGCAGTCGATCGCTCGTGGTGAAAGCCCGTTCTGGGCACCGTTCGTGTTTTCCGGCCACCCGCAGGCGGCCGATCCGCAATCGCTGATCTTCTCGCCGCCGTTTCTCTTCCTCGCCATGTTCGACTCGGCACCGGGCAACTGGGCGGCGGATACGACGGTGTTCCTCTCCGTTCTCGCCGGAATGGTGGCTGTCATCCTGTTCTTCTACGACAGGCGGTGGCACTGGGCCGGCGCGGTGCTCGCCGCGCTCGCGTTCGGTTTCGGTGCCTCGATGGCTTGGCGCATCCAGCACACCGGCCAAGTGCTGAGCATGGTCTATCTCGCGTTGGTCGTCCTGCTGCTCTCTCGCGCGCTGGCACGATCATCGTGGCGCTATGGCCTGGCGGCCGGCGTCGTTGCCGCGTTCATGGTGCTCGGCCGCGATCAGGTGGCGCTACTCGCCGTCTACCTGCTGTCGGGCTTCGTCGTGTGGTACTGGCTCGCCGCTGACGGCACGGGAAGCCAGACGTGGTCCCGCGTCCTCCGCAGCCTTCCCGCGCTCGTTGCCGGCGGCATTGCCGGTGCCGCGATCATCGCCATTCCGGTTCTGATGACGGCGCTCGTCGCCGAGCAGAGCAACCGCCCAGAGATCGACTTCATCGGCGCCGGGCGTGGCTCGCTGCATCCCGCCCTGTTGGTCACGGCCCTCGCGCCCGACGTGTTCGGGTCGTCCGGTCCCATGGCCGATTACTGGGGGCCGCCGAGCTTCACGTGGACGGGCACAGACCTCTTCATCGCCCAGAACATGGGCCAGCTCTATATCGGCGCCATCCCCGTGCTTCTGCTCGTCGGCGGCTTCCTCACCGGCACGCTCTGGCGGCGCGACATCCGTTTCTTCACCCTGGCCCTGGCGGCCATGCTGGTCTACGCCGTCGGCTGGTATACGCCGGTGTTCCGTTTCCTCCATGCGCACCTGCCGGGCGTCGGTTTCTTCCGCCGCCCCGCCGACGCGACGTTCCTGATCGGCTATCTCGCCGCGCTGCTTGCCGGCTATGTGGCGCACCGCGCCTTCGCCCAACCGCTTTGGCAACCCTCCCGCCGCGCCGTGGCCTCAGCGCTCGCCGTGGTGGTTGGCGGCTTCGGCTTCGCCACTGCACTGGCAGTCTACTTCGGCAAGCTGGCGCAAGCGGCGAGCCCGTTGCTCGTCGCCGGTGCTATCGTGGCTGGGGGTGCGATCGCACTCGCCGTTGCGCGGAGGATGGAGCCGTTGCGCCCCGTTGCCGCCGCCCTTCTGCTCGTCGGCTTCACGGTCGGGGATCTCGCCTGGAGCAATGGCCCCGGTGGCGCCACCGCTCTGCCGACCGATCACTACGAGATACTCGAGCCTCGCACCCACAACGAAACCATCGCCACGTTGAAGCGCCTCGTCGCGAGCGGGCAGAGCGACATGCGGCGTGACCGCGTCGAACTGATCGGACTCGGATTCCACACGCCCAACGCCAGCCTCACCCACGGCCTGGAGAACACGCTCGGCTACAATCCGGTACGGCTCGCCCTCTACAGCCGCGCGGTGGGTGCGGGCGATACCGCCGGCGCCCCGGGCGACCGGAAGTTCACGCCGCTCTTTCCTTCCTACCGCTCGCCGCTCGCCGATCTGTTCGGGCTACGCTACATCGCCTCAGGCGTACCCATCGGCGAGATCGACGGCCGGCTCGTGCCCGGCGACCTCGACCTCGTCGCGCGGACCGCCGACGCCTTCATCTACGAGAACCCGCGCGCGCTGCCGCGCGTCACCTATGCCACCCGCGCCGAGTCCGCTCGTTTCGACGAGATGCTGGAGACGGGCGCGGGCATGGAGCACGATTTCCGCAACGTGGTCCTGCTCGAGAAGCTGCCGGCCAACGCTGCCGCCACGCGCCGGCAAGGCAATGCTCGTATCGTGTCATATGCCAACACGGAGGTCGTGGTGGTCGCCGACGGCGACGACGGGGGATGGGTCGTTCTCAACGACGTATGGCACCCCTGGTGGACCGCGACCATCGACGGCGACCCGGTCGAGCTTCAGCGCGCCAACGTCCTGTTCCGCGCCGTTGCGGTATCGCCTGGCCGGCACGTCGTCCGGTTCCGGTTCCGTCCCGTCGCCGGAGCGCTGGAGGCGGTCGGCCGGCGGCTCAGGGGCGTCGGTTCGTAACGCGGGCGAGACACCGGCCCGCGATAGGCGCGCCCCACGAGACAACGCGCCCGCACCATCTCGGCACGGGCGCGTCCCAATCGTTTGGAAGCTTACGGCGGTCTCGATTGACCGCCGTCGCGACTTACTTCTTCAGCGCGTCGCGGATTTCCATCAGCAGGGCGTCGGTGGACGACGGCGGCGCCGGTACCGCAGCCTGCTCCTTCTCGAACCGGCGCTTCAGCTCGTTGAGAGACTTGACCAGTAGGAACACGGCGAAGGCGACGATCAGGAACGAGATGACGTTGTTGATGAACAGGCCGACGTTCATGGTGACGGCGTCTTTGCCGTTCGCCGCCTGAGCCAGCGTCAGCTTGACGTCGGAGAAATCGACGCCGCCGAGAAGCAGGCCGATCGGCGGCATGATGACGTCCTTGACCAGCGACGAGACGATGGTTCCGAACGCACCGCCGATGATGATACCGACGGCCATGTCGACGACGTTGCCCTTGATCGCGAACTCGCGGAATTCTTGGATGATGCCCATCTGCGGACCCTTCCTGCAGCCATATGCCGGCCGTTTCGGCGGCCGTGCTTCCCCTGTCGGGATGGGCTGCACGCATTCAACGACTCAGTCCGCCCACCCTTGATGCGTGCGAAGGCTATTCGGAATTCCCGTGCGCGACAATCGTTGCAAGTCGCGGAATGGGTTGCTATCGGGAACAGCAGTTTGCTCGCCAGCAGGGGATGACCGCCGCAGGCCCCGGCTCCTCTCGCAAAGCTTGCCCGGGCGGATTTGCAGGGCAAGGAAGAACGCTTTCACCTCGTGCGCCCGCACCGGTGGCATTTTCCTGCCGCCTCGGGCAAATTGATCCATCCCCCGGACCCGCCAGGGCCGAACACCACGCAAGCGCCGAAAGTACTCATGATCGATGGCTGGGTGATCGTCGCCGTCGCGCTGCTCTACCTGAGCAGCCTGTTCCTGCTGGCGTGGTTCGGCGACCGCCGCGCCCGACGGACCAAAGCCGCTGCCGGCAGGCCGATGGTCTATGCGCTGTCGCTGGCCGTCTACTGCACGTCGTGGACGTTCTTCGGCAGCGTCGGCCTGGCCGCGACGACCGGGTTCGATTTCATTCCAGTCTATCTCGGCCCGCTGCTGATGTTCATCGTCGGGCAGCCGCTGCTGGTGCGCATCGCGCGTATCGCCAAGAGCCAGAACCTGACCTCCGTCGCCGACTTCATCGCCGCGCGCTACGGCAAGAGCCAGTCTGTCGCCGCCGTGGTCACGCTCGTCGCCATCACCGGAACGCTGCCCTACATCGCCCTGCAGTTGAAGGCGATCAGCATCTCTGTCGACACCATCGTCGGCCCTTCGGGTATCGGGCCGAATCCTCTCCAGGGCTTCGGTTTCGCCGATACCGCTCTCTACATCACCATCGCCCTCGCGCTCTTCGCTATCCTGTTCGGCACACGCCACATCGACGCGACCGAGAGCCAGGAAGGCCTGATGCTGGCGATCGCCGCGGAGTCGCTGATCAAGCTCACGGCATTCCTCGCCATCGGTATCGGCGCGATCTATACGCTCCACGGCGGCGCGGGGGCGTTCATCGAACACCTTTCGAAGCATCCCGCGGTGATCGAAAGATTCACCCAGGGCCTCAACGGCGGCATATGGCTGACGGTGACGATCCTGTCCTTCTTCGCCGTCATCCTGCTGCCGCGGCAGTTCCACGTGACGATCGTCGAGAATACCTCCGAGCGCGAGATCAACCGCGCCCGCTGGCTGTTCCCGATCTATCTCGTGCTGATCAACATGTTCGTCGTGCCGATCACGGCCGGCGGCCTGATGACCTTCCAGGGCACCGCGACCGATCCCGACTTCTACGTTCTCGCATTGCCGATCTCGATGAATAACCAAGCGCTGACGCTGATCGCGTTCGTCGGCGGGCTCTCGGCGGCGTCCGCCATGGTGATCGTCGAGTCGGTCGCACTCGCCATCATGGTCTGCAACGGGCTCGCGGTCCCGCTGCTCTTGCGGCGTAACGCTGCGACGGCGGGCCCCGTCGACATGACGCGCACCCTGGTGCTGACACGCCGGATCGCGATCGCCGTTCTGCTGGTGCTCAGCTATCTCGTTTATCATACGCTCGGCCATTCGCGCGGGCTCGCCGCCATCGGCCTGCTCTCGTTCGCGGCCGTCGCGCAGCTCGCGCCCGCCTTCTTCATCGGCCTCGTCTGGCACAACGGCACCGCGCGCGGCGCCATCGCCGGCATACTCGCCGGCATCGTCGTGTGGGCCTACACGCTCGTGCTGCCTTGGATCGTCTCCGCCGGGTGGGTCGGTCCGGCGATCCTCGACGAGGGCCCATTCGGCATCAGCCTGCTGCGGCCACAGGCACTGTTCTTCCTTCAGTTCGAGCCGCTGACACACGGCGTGCTGTGGAGCCTCGCCGTCAACGTTCTCACCTATCTCACGGTATCGCTGCTGCGCCCGCCGGAGCGCATCGAGTTGCTCCAGGCGCAGCAGTTCGCGCCGGACGAGCCGCTGCGCCAGCCGCCCATTCCCGCTTACCGCCTTTGGCGGTCCAACGTGTCGCTCGGTGATCTCGAAATCTGCGTCGGCCGCTATCTCGGCTCCGACCGCGCCGGGCGCTCGTTCCAGGAGTTCCTGGCGAAGCGTTCGACACGGCCGTCACGCGAGCAGGAGGCCGACATCCCGGCCATCCGGTTCGCCGAGAACCTGCTGTCGAGCGCCATCGGCTCGGCCTCCGCGCGCCTCGTGCTGTCGCTTCTGCTGAAGCGCGGCAGCGTCTCCCGGCAATCGGCGATGAAGCTGCTCGACGATGCCTCCGAGGCCCTCCAATACAATCGCGACCTGCTGCAATCTGCACTCGACCAGGTGCGCCACGGGCTTTCCGTGTTCGACAAGGAAATGCGGCTGATCTGCTGGAACCGGCAGTTCCGCGAGTTGCTCGACCTGCCCCCCGAGATCGGTCGAGTCGGCACGTCGCTCGACGACATCCTGCGCATGTGCGCGATGCGCGGCGACTTCGGTCCGGGGGATATCGACAAGCTGGTCGAAGCGCGCCTGTTCAAGCTTGCCGTGCGCAAGGAGACGTTCCAGGAGCGCATTCTCGGTGGCCGCCGCCAGATCGAGATCCGCACGAGCTCGATGCCGCAGGGCGGTATCGTCACAACGTTCTCAGACATCACCGATCGCGTCGCCGCCGCCAACGCGCTGGCGCGCGCCAACGAAACCCTGGAGCGGCGCGTGCGTGAGCGCACCGCCGAGTTGCTCGAGGTCAATGCCGCGCTCGCCGTCGCCAAGTCGAAGGCAGATCAGGCGAACCTCGACAAGACGCGCTTTCTTGCGGCCGCCAGCCACGACATCCTGCAACCGCTCAACGCCGCGCGCCTCTACGCGACGAGCCTGTGTGAGCGCCCGCTCGCCGACCACGATCGCCGGCTCGCCAACAACGTCGACGCCGCGCTCTCCGCCGTCGAAGAGATCTTCGCCGCTCTGATCGAGATCTCGCGCATGGACGCGGGCCGCCTCGAGCCCGAGCTGGTCGACATGTCCCTCGGCGAGATCATCGGACAGCTCAAGGTAGAGTTCGAGCCGACTGCGCGGGAGAAGGGGCTTGAGCTTCTCACCGCACCGACGAGACTGTGGGTGCGATCCGACCGCCGCATGCTGCGGCGCGTCCTGCAGAACCTCATCTCCAACGCGATCAAGTACACGCGCACCGGAACGGTGCTGATCGGCGCACGGCCCAAGGGCGATCACGTCGTCATTTCGGTGTACGATACGGGCCCCGGCATTCCCGACGACAAGCGCACCGTGATCTTCAAGGAGTTCCAGCGGCTGGAGGGGCCGGGGAGCAACGTGCGCGGATTGGGCCTCGGTCTCTCTATCGTCGAGCGCATCTGCCGTATCCTCGATCACCCGATCGAGCTCAAGTCGCTCCCGCTTCGTGGCTCCAGCTTCTCGGTGCGCGTGCCGCGCGCCGAGCCGCGCGTGCAGCCGGAGATCGCGCCGCCGGCACACGCCGCACCCGGCAGCCTCGCCGGCTGCTCGGTGCTCTGCATCGACAACGAGCCGGCCGTATTGTCCGGCATGGAGACGCTGCTGCTCGGCTGGGGTTGCACGGTCCGCACCGCCGCGAGCGCCGCCGAAGCGCTGGCCGAGCTCGGTCCCGGACGAACCCGCCCGGACATCATCCTGGCCGACTACCACCTCGATAGCGGCACCGGTGTCGATGCGGTGCTGCGCATCCAGCGCGAGCTCGGCGAATCCATTCCCGCCGTGCTGATCACCGCCGATCACAGCCTCGAGGTGCAGCGCGAGGTGCGCGCCTACGACATTCCGATGCTGAGGAAGCCGCTCAAGGCCGGAGCGTTGCGCGCGATCCTCTCCAAGATCGCTATTGCCCGGCAGGCGGCGGCAGAATAGGCGGCCGGAAACCACCGGCCTGCCCTGCGTCGGCTCCGAAGGTTCTCCCCCGCGGGTCCCAACAGGCCAGAAGGCTCTCGCACTCTCCAACACGAGCCGAGAGCTCAATTGCCCCTTCGAAGGGAAGCGCCGTGGGCTTCCCTCGCAACCGATCGCGCTCAACTGAGGCCGAACCTCAATTGGCGATCTTCATCCACGCGCCATTGTCGATGCGGTTGACCGCAATCACGGCCTGGGTGCGGCTGTCGACACCGAGCTTCTGCAAGATCGCCGAAACGTGCGCCTTGATGGTCGCCTCCGAGACACCGAGCTTGTAGGCGATCTGCTTGTTCAGCAGTCCCTCGCCCAGCATCATGAGCACGCGCACCTGTTGCGGCGTCAGCGACGACAGGCGGACGAGCAGGTCGTTCGTGGTCTCGTCGCCCGACACTGCGGCGGAGAGATCGACATCCGGCGGTGTCCATACGTTTCCGTCGAGGACCGCGCGCACGGCCTGACGAATGCGCTCGACCGGCTCCGACTTCGGCACGAAGCCCGATGCGCCGCATTCCATGCAGCGGCGGATGGTGGTCGGGTCGTCGTTCGCCGAGACGATGACGACTGGCACCTCGGGATACTGCCCCCGCAGGAACACGAGGCCAGAGATGCCCTGAACACCCGGCATGGTCAGATCCAGCAGGATCAAGTCCACCTCGAGGCCGCTGGCGAGTTTCGCGGTCAACTCGTCGAGAGAGCCTGCCTCGACGATCTCGGCCGCCTCGAACGAGGCCGACAGCGCCTGTTTCAGGGCGCCGCGGAACAGCGGATGATCGTCCACAATGACGATACGATAAGAGAGCATTTTTCCTCCTGCTGGCGCAGGCCACAGCGGTTAAATCCGCCGGGATGCTGAGCGTCAGTCCCGTCGGAGTTCGCGATCCCTGTGGACTCACGTTGCGACCGGGCGTCGCAGTTCTGACATAGATGCCAATTTAATCAATAGGTCTAATAAAGACGCACTCCAAGCATCCTTGCCAGATAGCGTCAACGCCGACGTTGCACCCGCTCTCGCGGCCCTGTCGGCCACGTGTGAGCCCGAATAGTGTGCTGGCATACCGTCCACCACGGACGGCAACAATCGTCGAAACTGGAGACACCGTCTCGTCACCACGCAAGAAGCACGCTTCTCCGCACGAGCGCGCTACGGAATTTTTCGCAGAGGTGACGCAGATGGTGCGTTGTCGTTTTTCGGCTTCTCGCGCGCGGCCGATCCGCTTACCACTCAGACAGCAACGTTCCGAGGGAGCACGGTCATGATGGAGCGCAAGGAGCGCAAGCCCTACTGGCGCAACACCAAGTGGCAGATGATCGCCAGCCTGGTTCCCTTCCTCGTCGCGATCACCGTGCTGCCGCTCTACAGCGAGCCGCTGAACGCAGAGCGCTTTCTCGGCTTTCCCATCGGCTTTCTGCTGACCGCCCACGGCATCTTCGTGATCGCGCTCGCAACCGTCGCGAGCTTTGTCAACCGGCAGGATGCGATCGACCACTGGCACGGCGCCCACGAGGACCAGTGAGGTGACACTGCAGCGGGACGAACACCCGCGCCCGCCGAGCCGCCGACCGGCGCACGATGCCGCCCCCCCCGCCCTGCCGAGTTGCCTATGACCTTCACGCCACGTTCCCGCCTGGTCAATCCGCGGCTCGGCACGTACTTCGGCATCTTCGCGGCGCTTCTGGTGTCGGTGTTCATCCTCACCGTCATCTTCGAGTACCTTGGCGTCGCCGACCAGCGCCTGCGGTGGCTGATGCTCGCCGCGCCGCTGCTGCTCTACGGCATCATCGGCACCGCCGCCTACACGAAGAGCTCGACCGACTATTTTGCGGCGGGCCGGCGCGTGGCGGCGATCTACACCGGCATCTCGCTCGCCGTATCCGCGCTCGGCGCAACCGGTTTCGCCGCGGTCACGGGCGTATTCTTCGTCAGCGGCTACGACGGGCTTGCGATCACCATCGGCGGACTCGCCGGTTTCGTCGTCATGGGCATCCTGCTGGCGCCATTCCTGCGCAAGTTCGGAGCCTACACGGTGCCGACCTATCTCGGCCGGCGCTTCGCCAGCAATTGGCTGCGTATCGCCGCCGCCGTCTTTCTGGCCGTGCCGATGCTGCTGATCGTCGCCGCCGAGCTTGGAATAGGCGCCTACGTCGCGGGCTGGCTGGTCGGCTGGCGTCCCGCCGCGATCCTCCCGCTGCTCGCGGGCGTTGTTCTCGCAAGTCTCGCACTCGGCGGAATGCGCTCACTCTCCTGGTCGAGCGCGGCGCAGGCCATCACCACCGTTCTCGCAATTCTTCTGATGGCGGCGCTGGTGGCGCTGATCGTCACCAAAATCCCCGTACCGCAGTTGAGCTCGGGGCCGGTGGTGCGATCGTTGCTGCGCCAGGAAGCGTCACTCGCCCTGCCACAGGCGGCCGCGTCCCAGCTTGCGTTCAACCTGCCGGGTGAAGGGTTCGTCACGGTCTCCAAGCGGTTCGCGGCGACGTTCGTCGACATCGGCCCGGCGGCGTTTGTCATCACCGTGTGGACGGTGATGGCGGGCCTTGCCTCCGCGCCCTGGCTGCTGCCGCGCGTGTCGGCCACACCGAGCGTCTATGACGCCCGCAAGTCGCTCGGCTGGGCGACGTTCTTTTTCGGCGTGCTGGTGCTGACGATGATCTCGGTCGCGGCCTTCCTGCGCGAGCCGCTCGTCGACATGGCGCTCAACGGTTCCGGCGCCGAGTGGCTGGCGCGGCTGCGCGAGGCGGGGCTCGCCGAGCTGAAATCCAACGCGACACGTGTCTCGGTCAACAACGTGGCGTTCGCGCGCGACGGCGTGCGGATGGCGCTGCCGCTCGCCACGGGGTTGCCGCTCGCTGTCGTCTACTTCACAGC
>OEIV010000205.1_pt1 | contig 37687 bp, 29 predicted proteins | sample 1539231 | NCBI WGS metagenome assembly OEIV01 (sample SAMN03794762, study PRJEB22550) | activated sludge metagenome | feature: wastewater treatment plant; material: activated sludge; isolation source: Wastewater treatment plant of a petroleum refinery complex | place: Argentina: Buenos Aires ... | reverse complement strand
AGTAGCTGTCGCTGACCCAGGAAACCGCGAAGAAGTAAGGATTGCAGCCGGCGCCCGCCAGGTCGGATGGCCCGGTGTTGGGGCTGACGTAATAGGTCTCGGCGCCGAGCACGGTGGCCTGCGCCGCCTGCAGGATGTTCTGGAAGACGATGCCGGTCATGAAGTCCACCTTGTCGCGCTTGATCAGCTTTTCGGCAAGCTGCTTGGCCACGTCCGGCTTTTGCTGGTCGTCCTCGATGAGCACTTCAACCGGCAGGCCACCCAGCTTGCCGCCGGCATGCTCGATGCCGAGCTGGAAGCCATCGCGAATGGCAACGCCAAGGACGCCGCCCGGTCCGGACAGGGTGCTGACAAACCCGACCTTCACTTTGTCGGCAGCCTGCGCCGCCAAGGAAATCGCGCTCGCCAAGGCCAAGCACAGCAGTTTCTTTTTCATGATACGTCTCCTCTATCGTTGCTGATTACGGGATACCCCGACTGAACTACTTATGTTGCAAGACTGCCAAGTCTCCCAAAATGGCCCTATCACTAAACCGCGAAAGCGGACACCGAGGGCATCCACTTGTCGGAGAAATATAACTTATGGGCCGATTAGCCGTTAGCGTGATTGCGCAATCAGGAGCATGTTCGCGCAATCATGAATGTGACCTCGATAGCGGCTGCGGTATTGCCCTTATTCCATTGCTTCATAGAGCGGCAGCGTAAGGAATTCCGGATACTCATCGGCCAGCGCCATCTTCTCGAAAATGCCGGCGGCCTGGTCGTAGGTTTCCGTCTTCTCGCCGTTGGTAGTGACCACGGCTTTTACCTTCGCCAATTCCTCGGGGATCATCGCCTTGACCATCTCGGCGGTGACCTTGCGGCCATCATCCAGCTTGCCCTTCGGCGACACGACCCACTGCCAGACCTGTGAGCGCGAAATTTCGGCGGTGGCGGCGTCTTCCATCAGGTTGTGGATCGGCACACAGCCGTTACCGGCCAGCCAGCTGCCAAGGTAATGGATGCCGACGTTGATGTTGTTGCGCACGCCGGCTTCGGTGATCGGCTGTTCGGGCTGGAAGTTGAGCCAATCCTTCGGACCGAAGGTGTCGGTGCGTTGCTTCTCCCACTGGTTGGGTTTGTCCCCGAGCACCTTGACGAACTCTTCCATGGCGATCGGCACCAGGCCCGGGTGGGCCACCCAGCCGCCGTCGTAGCCGTCGTTGGCGTCGCGCGTCTTGTCGTGGCGGATGCCGGCCAGCGCCTTTTCGTTGGCCGCCGGGTCGTTCTTGATCGGGATCAGCGCGCTCATGCCGCCGATGGCCGGGGCGCCGCGCTTGTGGCAGGCCTTCACCAGTGCGAGCGCATAGCTGCGCATGAAGGGCACTTCCATGGTGATGGCGCCGCGGTTGGCCAAGCAGAAATCCTTGTTGCGCTTGAACTTCTTGATCGCGCTGAAAATGTAGTCCCAGCGACCAGCGTTGAGGCCGGCGGAATGCTCACGCAGTTCGTAGAGGATCTCTTCCATTTCAAACGTGGCCAGGATCGTTTCCACCAGCACGGTGGCCTTGATGGTGCCGCGCGGCATGCCGATGTGGTCCTGGGCCATGCAGAAGATCTCGTTCCAGAGGCGCGCTTCGCGATGCGACTCCATCTTTGGCAGATAGAAGAAGGGGCCGGCGCCGCGCGCGACCTGCTCCTTGGCGTTGTGGAAGAACACCAGCGCGAAGTCGAGGATGCCGCCGGAAACGCGTTGGCCATCCACGAGGACATGTTTTTCGTCGAGATGCCAGCCGCGCGGACGGATCTGCAACGTGGCGATCTTGTCGTTGAGTCTGTATTCCTTGCCGGCTTCGTTGGTGTGGCTGATCTTGCGTCGGATGGCGTCGTGGAGATTGACCTGGCCCTGGATCTGGTTGAACCAGTTCGGACTGTTGGAATCTTCGAAGTCGGTCATGTAGGAATCGGCGCCCGAGTTATAGGCGTTGATGATCATCTTGCGCTCGACGGGGCCGGTGATCTCGACGCGGCGGCATGCGAGCGCCTTGGGCAGCGGCGCGACCTTCCAGTCGCCTTCGCGAATGTGCTTCGTTTCGGGCAGGAAGTCCGGCATCTCGCCAGCGTCGATGCGCGCCTGCCGAGCGACGCGGGCCTTCAGCAGTTCCTGGCGGCGCGGTTCGAAGGCGCGGTGGAGTTTGGCGACGAGCTCAAGTGCATCCTTGGTCAGGATTTCGTCGAAGCGGGGGTGGATCGGGGCGTTGATCTGCACGCCAGCGGGTAGGTTCAAGGTCACGCGGAGTTCTCCAGTTGAAACATCAAATTTGTCCATGGACGGCTATTCAGCCTTGTTCAGCCGCCAGCAATCGGCGGTACGAGAAATACCTCGTCTTGATCGGTTACGACATGGTTCCTGTCGGCAAAACGCCGATTCACGAAGATCATCACAACAGCATCGAACTCCAATGCTCGTTCATATTTTCCGCCTTGCAGCGCCAGCCAGTCGAGAAGCATGCCGACATTCTTCACCTCGGCGGGTAGCGTGACGATCTCTTCGTCGCAACCCATGCTGTCCCTGAGCCAGGCAGAGTACCTTAATCTCATCCTCGGTCAGCTTGCCACCATGTCGCGCAAGACATGCTTGACCACCTTGCGCATTTCGTTGCGCGGCAGCTCATCGACGAACACTACATCCTTGGGATGCTTGTATCGACCCAGCTTGCCGTCGAACCATTCAAGGATATCGCGCTTTTCGAGCTTGCAGCCTTCCCTGGCCACGACAACCGCGACCGGCACCTCGCCCCAGTGCGGATCGGACCGGCCAACCACCGAGGCTTCCTGCACATCGGGATGCATCATCAATACGTTCTCGAGTTCCGTCGGATAGATGTTCTCGCCGCCCGAGATGATCATGTCTTTCTTGCGGTCAATAATGAAATAGCAGCCAGCCGGGTTGACGTAGCCGATGTCGCCGCTATGAAACCAGCCGCCGTCGAGCGCGGTGCGCGTCGCCTCTTCGTTGTTCCAGTAACGCGACATCACGTTCTTGCCGCGAATCAGTATTTCGCCGGGTTCCCCGGTCGGGCAATCATTCCCGTTCGCGTCGATGACGCGAATCTCGCAGTGCATGGCCGGAAAGCCGATGGAACCCTCGGTGGCGAACGCGTTCGCCACGGATTGGTGAATCGCCACGGGCGCGGTTTCACTCGCGCCATACATGTTCAGCAGCGGAATGCCGCGATCATGCCAGTAGCGGATCATGTCGCGCGGGATGGCGCTCGACCCCGTCAGCACCGCGCGCAGGCAGGAGAAGTCGGCCGTCTCCCAATCGGCGAGGCTTCTCAGCGCCGGCATGTGAGCGGGCAGCAAGATGGTCAGGGTCGGCTTCTGCTCGATGATGGCTTCGAGCACCAGGCGAGGTTCGAACAGACGATGAAGGATGACAGTGGCGCCGACGTAGAGCGCCGTGGTCGTCTGCACGTTCAGTCCGCCGACATGGAACAGCGGCAGCAGCGACAGGATCAGATCCTGGCTGGTCATGTCGTGCAGCAGGGCACTGTTGAAGGCGTTGTACTGAACCGCCTCCTGGGTCAGCACTGCCCCCTTGGGGGAGCCGGTGGTACCGGACGTGTAGATGATCAGCAGCGGGCTGTCCAGCCCGATCCCCTCATGGCGATCCACGCCGTCGGCCCGGTGCGACAGTTCGGCTAGCCGCGGCCACCGACCGTCGCCGCCGCCTTGTGCCATCGCCACGAACCTGCAACCCGGCAATTCCGCGTCGAGGGAGGCGCATTGTTGCCGATAGGGTTCATCGATGAAGAAGGCTTTCGCGCCGCAGTTGCGCAGCATGCCGACATGTTCGCGTGGCGCCAGGCGCCAGTTGAGCGGGACCAGGATGGCGCCCAGGCGTGCGCAGGCGAACAGGAATACCAGAAGTTGTGGATGGTTCTGGCCCAGATAGGCGACGCGATCGCCGGGCGCGATATCCAATTGGCTTTTCAGCAGGCGGGCGGCGGCCTTTATTTCATCGTTGAACCGGGGATACGTCATTTCCCCGCCTTCGAACAGAATCGCGGCCTTGCCGGGCTTTGCCCGCGCCCATTTTTCGATCCAGTCTGCAATGTTCATGCGTTGACCTTCCCGATGATCCGGCACTTCGTCGCTCGATCCTAATTCCCGCCTTGCCGCGTCTCGTGAATTGCGCGCGCGACTTTTTCCGGCGACAGGGGCGGATTGAATATCCGGACTCCCGTGGCGTTGAACAAGGCATTGGCAATCGCCGGGGCGATGACGATGGTCGGCAGTTCGGAGACTCCTTTGGCGCCGTAGGGGCCTTCCGCGCAATGGCTCTCGATGAAATGCATCTCCAGTTCCGGCATTTCCGGTGCGGTGATGAGCTTGTAGTCCCGGAAGCATGGATTCTTCAGCATTCCGCCCTCCAACTGCATGTTCTCGCTCAGCGCGTAGCCAAGGCCGATGGCGATGCCGCCCTCGGTCTGGGCCTCCAGGCCCATGCGATTGATGACGCGGCCGACATCCTGGGCGGACGTGATCTTGTCTACCTTGATCTCGCCGGTCAATGTGTCCACGGTGATCTCCGCGATGTGCACCGCGTGGGAGTAAGCCGCCGAGTGATCGGATACATGATCGGCGCCTTCGGGCTGGCTATTGGGCTCGTAGTAGTCCGTGACCATCACGAGTTCGGGCTCCGCCTGGAAGTGCATTTGGCGGAGCAGCCGGTCGAGCTTGATCAAGGGCGTGCCGCACTGGTCACGCACCACCGAGCCGCCACGCAGTTCCAGCGCAGCCGCCGGTTCGCCGAGCATCTTTTCGGCCGCCTTGAGGATCTGGGCCTTGGCCTTGCGGGCGACACGGCGCGTGCCGTTGCCGGCGATGAAGGTGGTGCGCGATGCATGCACGCCGACATCCCACGGCGCGATGTCGGAGTCGTTGTTGATGATGGTGATGTGCTCGAGCGGCACGCCGAGCTCCTCGGCGACGATCAGGTTGATGACCGCGTCGATGCCCTGGCCGATTTCCGAGGCGCCGGTAATGACGGTGACGCGGGCATAGTCATCCACCTTGAGGATGGTGCCAATGCCATCCGACTTGTGGATCTTCGCGCCACCGGCATTGTGGATCGACGAGGCCAGGCCGATGCCTTTCTTGTAGCGGCCGGGCTTGCCGCGCTCGGCGGCATACGCCGCGCGTTTGCGGCTGTAATCGCTTGCCCGGGCAGCTGTTTCCAGGCATTCGGCCAGCACGCATTCACGCAGGAAGGACTTCTGCGGCGTGACCTCGCCCGACTTTTGCGCGTTCTTGAGGTGGAATGCGAGCGGGTCGATGTCGACCTGGTCCGCCAGGATGTCCATCTGCTGGGCGGTGGCGAAAGTCGTCTGCACGTTGCCGTAGCCACGGAAGGAGCCGGCATAGGGATTGTTGGTGTAGATCGCCTGGGCCTGGAAATCGACCACGGGAACACGATAGTGGCCGGACGTGGTGCGCATCATGATCACCGGGATGGTCGGCCCCCAGGATGTATAGGCGCCATTGTCGAGCAGCACGTCGGCGGTGCGGAAGGTGAGCGTGCCGTCGCGCGTGCAGCCGGTGCGCATGTGGATGATCGCCGCTTGTCGCGTCGGCGACGCCTTGAACTCCTCCTCGCGCGAATAGATCACCTTGACCGGGCGGCCGGTCTTTCGGGCCAGCAGGGCGGCGATCGGTTCATAGGGGTAGACGTCCAGCTTGGAGCCGAAGGCGCCGCCGACCGGCGGCTGAATGACGCGGATGTCACCCGGAGCAATGCCTAGCGCCGGCGCAAGATCCATCTTGTAGTTGTAGGGGTATTGCGTCTGCGTCCAGATGGTCAGCTTGCCATTGTTGTCGAAATCGGCGATGGCACACGAGGTGCCCATGCAGCAGTGCGTGACGTGATGCGGGCGAAAGATGTTGTCGGCGATGAAGTCGGATGCCGCCTCGGCGGCCGCCAGGTCGCCATGCTTGAACTCGAAACGCAGGCTCTTGTTGTCGGGGAAGTTGTCTCGAAGCTGTGGAGCGGATGCTTCACGGCCGGCTTCGGGGGAGAACACTGCCGGCAGATCCTCGTACTCGACCTTGATGAGTTCCAATGCCTTGAGCGCGATCTCCTCGGTGTCGGCCGCGACGGCGGCAATCTCGTCGTGTTCGCACAGCACCTTCTCCTTCAGCGGCACGTTGTCGCGAACGAAACCGAACTTCAATCCGGCAGCGTCCTTGCCGGTCAGCACGGCATGCACGCCCGGCAGTCGTTCTGCCGCCGACACGTCGATACTGACAATCTTCGCGTGCGGCCGGCCGGCGAACAGCACCTTGCCGATCAGCATCTGCGGCAACACCATGTCGTTGATATAGCGGGTCTTGCCCGTCGCCTTGTCGGCCGCGTCGGGTTTCTTCACGCGTGAGCCGATCAGGGTCTTCTTCTCGATGAGTGTTGCGACTTTTTGTTCCATGGCTCGTCTCTCCTCCTCAACGGCCGCCGCAGCACTTCTGCTCGACCACCGATCCCACCGCGTCGAGCACCTTGGTGTAACCGGTGCAGCGACAGAGGTTGCCTTCGAGGCCGCGCTGCGCGTCTTCGCGTGTCAGATTGGGATTTTCGCCGACCAGGTAGTCGGCCTGCATGATCATGCCCGGCATGCAGAAACCGCACTGCACGGCACCGTGGTCGACGAAGGCCCGCTGCATCGGATTCATGCCCTCCGGCGTCTTCAGCCCTTCGATGGTGACCACTTCGCGGCCGTCGCAATCGACGGCATGCATCAGGCAACTGTTGAGGGTCTTGCCGTCGACCTTGACGGTGCAGGCGCCGCATTCGCCCTCGCCGCAGGCGTACTTGGTGCCGGTCAGCCCGAGCAGGTCGCGCAGCATGGTCAGGGTCTTCATGGTCACCGGCACGCGCACCGCGACGGGGCGGCCATTGAGCGTGAATTTGATCTCAGTTGCCAAGGACATGGTTCAGTACCTCTTCGGTGAAGACTTGGACGAGATGCTCGCGATACCAGGCGCTGGCGCGGACATCGTCGATGGGCTTGGCGTCCGTCTTGGCCGCCGCCACCGCGGCGCGAATGCCGTCGGCGTCGAGCCGCTTGCCTTCGAGGGCCACCTCGACATGGCGCGCGCGCAACGGTGTCGGCGCCACCGAGCCCATGGCGACACGCACGTCGCGGAAGACACCGTTGTCCAGCCGGCCGCCGATGCCGACCGACACGGTGGAGATTTCCAGGGCCGGGCGCGGGCCGGACTTGCGAAAACAGGCAACGAAGTTCGTCGCCGGCCGCGCGAAAAAGACGGCGGTGAGAAGTTCGTCGTCCCGCTTTGCCGTCTGGCGTGGCGACAGGAAAAAGTCAGTCATGGCGACACGCCGGGTTGCCACGGTGCCGTCATGCCAGCGGGCCAGTTCCACCTCGGCATCGAGCACCAACAGCGGGTTGATCATGTCGCCGGCCGGGGAGGCATTGCAGATGTTGCCGCCCAGCGATGCGGCGTTGCGGATCTGATCGCTGGCAAAGTGCTCGGCGGCCGTGGCGAGGATGGGCGCCACCCGGGCGATCAGCGGGTCACGGCGAATTTCCGTCACCGTCGTCAGCGCGCCGATGCGGATGAGCTTGCCGGCTTCGGCGATGCCACTCATGCCCTCGACGCGGCGGATATTCATCAGCGTGGCCGTGTATTGCCGCGCGCCCGATTCGCCCTGCGGCGAAAGATCGGTGCCGCCACAAAACACGGTGACGTCGCCGGCCGCCATCGCTCGCACCGCTTCGTCTATGCCGCGCGGCGACAGATAAGTCTTGATGTCCTGCATGGTCCGCTCTCGATTCTCGAATTGGTCAACGATTCAGGCGCTCGCAGGGTCGGCGAGCACCACCAGCGCATCCACGACCATGGGCGCGCCCTGGCATACCATGACCGGGTTGCAATCGACTTCCGCGACCGATGGGTCTTCGACCAGCAGCCGGGCAACGGTGTCCACAACCCGCGCCAGGGCGTCGATGTCAACCGGTGGGCCGCCGCGGATGCCTTGCAACAGCTTGCGGCCCGACAGTTGCGCGACCGCATTGGCGACTTCGCCCGGTTCCGGCGGCGCGAGCAGCGCCACGACATCGCCAAAGATCTCCGCCGCGATGCCGCCGATGCCGATGGTCACCAGCGGCCCGAAGCTCGGGTCGCGGTAGCCGCCGACGATCAACTCCAATTCGGCGGCAACCTGCTCGGCGAGCAGCACCGTGCCGTCGCCGGCGGCGGCAAGTTGGTCCCAGATCGGTCCGACCGTTGACGCCGTGACGCCAAAGCGCACCAGGCCGCCTTCCGTCTTGTGCGCGACGCCCGACGCCTTGGCGACCACGGGCTTGCCCAGCGCGCTGACGAACCGCTTGGCCTCTTCGCGCGAGCCGGTCAGCGCTTCCCGCGGATAAGGCAAGTCGGCGAGACGGCGTTTGCTTTCCCATTCGCTCAGTGTTTTCATGTTCATGCTCCCGATGCCAGTGCGTTGACGGCGCGTTCCGGCGAGGCGAAACGAAGCACGCCGGCGCCGGCCATTTCGGCTTCGACGCCGGGCGCGTCGAGCACGAAGGCGGCGGTGGGCTTGCCGGTGGCGGCAACGCCGCGGGCGACACCGGTGCCGAAGGGCTTCATGTCCAGACCGCAATTGATAGCCACGACGCCCTCGATGGCGGCGTCGGCGTAGATCGCCTCGATCGCCGGAATGAAGTTGTCGATCGGGCATTGCGGCGTCAGGTCGATGGGGTTGCCCAAGGCCGCGAAGGCGGGCACCAGTCCGCGCAGGCGATCGATGGTGGCCTGGCCCAGCGTGGGCAGCGCCAGTCCGGCGCGTTCGGCGGCATCCGCCGCGAGCACCGACGGGCCGCCGGAGATGGTGACGATGGCGATGTTGCGCGCGGGCTTCTTGCGCAGGCCCACCGCGGCGGCATCCATGGCATCGAAAAAGGCTTCCGTATCGGCGGCCTCGATGACGCCGGCGCGCCGCAAGCCGGCCCGGATCGCGGCGTGGCTGCCTGCCATGCTGCCCGTGTGGCTAGCGGCGGCCTTGGCGCCGGCCGCCATTTTCCCCGCCTTCAGCACCACCACCGGCTTGCGGGGGGTGATCGTCCGGGCCACATCGACGAATCGCCGACCGTCGCCGATGCCTTCCACGAACATGCCGATGGCACTGGTTTGCGCATCGTCGCCCAGCCACTCCAGTGCGTCCGTGATGCCGATGTCGGCGGAATTGCCGACGCTGAGAAAGCGCGACAAGCCGAGTCCGCTCGCCCTCATGTGCGCGAAGAACATGCCGCCGAAGGCACCGGACTGACTGACGAACGACAAACCTCCCGCCGTGTTCGGGATACGCCAGAAATACGAACCGTTCAGCCAGCGATCGCCGCCAAGGTGACTGACGACACCCATGCAGTTGGGGCCGACCAGCCGCATGCCGGCCGATCTGGCGATGGTGACCAGCCGATCCTGAACGACCCGGCCGGCGGCGCCGGTTTCGCCAAACCCCGACGACAAGACGATCGCCGCGCCGGCGCCGGCGGCGGCGGCATCGGCCACGGCCGCCTCGACCCGCTTGTCGGGCACCGAAATCAGCGCCAGGTCGATGCGGCGGTCGAGCTTGGCGACCGCCGGGATGCCGTCGATCGCGGCGGCGTCGGGATGCACGGCGACAACGTCGCCGGCGCCGTTGGCGGCGTTGCTCAGCAAGGTGTTGCCGAGCTTCCGGCTGTCGGTGGCCGAGGCGCCGTAAACGGCGATCGACCGTGGCTTGAATAGACTATCGAGACTCATCGCATATCACCTCGGGCTTGCGTTGGGCGCCAGGTTGGGCTTGGCGGGGCGTGGTCGTGGGCCGGTCTTGCGGCTAGGCTTCGAGAAGCCGTTGCGACATGAAATGCTTCAGGACCTCGTTGGCGCCGCTGATGATCGGCAACACCATGGCATCGCGCAGCAGTTTTTCCAACGGATAATCCTTCATGTAGCCAGATCCGCCAAAGATCTGCATGGCCTTGATCGTGACCCGGCGGGCCATCTCGGTAGGGTACACCTTGGCCAGATTGGGCGGCAACAGCCCCTCGCGGGAATTTTTGTTCGCATTCTGCCAGGCGATCCGCCGCACCATCAGCCGCGCCATTTCGAGGTCCGCCTTCATGTCGACCAGCATCTGGCCCACGGCCTGATACTTGCCGATCGGCTGGCCCCAGATTTCGCGCTCCTTGGCGTATCGTAGCGCATGCTCGTAGGCGGCCCGGGCAACACCGACCGCCATGGTGCCGGTACCGACGCCATTGGTGTCGTAGATGGCATTGATCGTCTCGAAACCGCCACCCTCCCTGCCCAGCATGTTCTCCTTGGGCAGGCGCATGTCCTCGAAGATCAACTCACCATTGATCGAGGCACGATGCCCCATCTTGTCCTCGATGGTGCCGATGGAGAAGCCCGGCGTGTCCGCGCCGAAAAAGAACACCGAGCAGGATTCGAGATTGGCGCGGCTGTCATCGTTTCTGGCGAGCAGGCCGTAAAGCCCGGACACGCCGGCATTGCTGGAAAAGACCTTGGTGCCGTTGATGACGTAGTGGTCGCCGTCTCGGCGCGCCCGGGTTCGCGTGCCCAGCCTGGGATCGGCGTGCGGACAGAAGATTTCACTGCCGCCGGACGGCTCGGTGGCGCCAAAGCAGATCAGTTGCGTGCCCGTGGTATCGGTGGCGATGGGCACCAGCCAGCGCTGGCACTGTTCCTTGGTGCCCATGCGCGCAATCATCTCCGAGATGGACATGACGACGTGGAAGGCGTTGGCCATGCCGATGTCGCCGGCGGCGAGCTCCTCAAGCAGCACGGCATAGTCGAGCGTCGAGCCGCCTAGGCCGCCGAATTCCTCGGGGATCAGCAGCGCATGAAAACCCAGCTCGAAGCCTTTCCTGATTACATCGAGCGGATACGCCGCCTTGGGATCGGCAATGCGGTCGATGGCGGCCGCGACTGGCTTGATCTCGTTCTCGGCGAAACGCCGGGCGACTTCTTGAAGCTGTCGCTGCTCCTCGGTTAACTCGAATCCGATCATGGTTATCGCACCTGAATAGCGCTCGACGGTCAGGCCAGTCCGGCTTCGGCGAGGCGGCTGTCGATCTGTTTGCGCATGTAGTCGCCGAGAACTTCAAACGGTGGCCGCACCGGGCCGCCGGGGAGGCCGAGTTTTTCGGCCCAATACTTGAGGCCGGCGAGCGGGAACACGCCCTTGCCCATCAGGTATGCCACCTGGGTTTCGTGGAACAGCACCCGCAGCGGCGAGAGTTCGCACCAGATCTTCATGCCCTCGTCCGTCTTGCCCGCCTTGAGCAACTTGGTGTATTGGCTGACACGCGGCTTGGCCGGCGTTTGGAACAGCGCGCCGACGAAGTTGCAGAAGTTCATGGCGGTGTCGGGCATGTACTTCATCTGTTCGGGCCAGTAGTCCTCGAAGGGATCGCCGACGACGATCAGGTGGCCGGCCTGCTGGTAGGCCTTGAGCGTCTGGTCGATGCTGCCCATGCCCTGCTTGATGCCGCAGACGTTGGGAATCTTCTCCGCCAGTTCCTTGATGAACTCCGGCGTCAGCACATAGCCAGACGGCTTCGTGTTGTAGAGGCAGATGGCGATGTCGACGCGGTCGGCCAGATACTGGTAGTAACGCAGTACGCCTTCGTTGCTTGAGGAGTTCGAATAAGGGGTCACGTGCATCAGGGCGTCGACACCAACATCCTGTGCATGCTTGGCCAGCTCGACGGCGGCCATGATGCTCGGGTGGCTGGTGTTGGCCAGCAGCGGTACGCGGCCCGCGACCGCCTCCACCGCGACTTCGTAAATCTTCTTGCGCTCCTCGACGGTGAAGGTCATCCATTCGCCGCATGCGCCATCGCAGGTGATGGAGTCGACGCCCATCTCGATCTGACGATTGATCCAGGCCTTGGTGCCCTCGTAGTCGATGCTGTAATCCTTGTTGAGCGGCTGGATGATCCCGCCATTGATACCGGGCAGATTCTTGCGTGCCCACGCCTTCGCTTCGTGCTTCTGGTATTTCATTTGGACTTCTCCTCGATCTGGAAGGACATTGCTACGACAGGCAGCCTCGTCTGATTCATTGAAACATGAATATTCATGTAATAATTGTTTCTGCGCGCGACCGCTGTTGATTCATGGTGCACTTCGCGCGACAACGAACCGGTCGGCTCGGGGCGAAATGGATTTTCATATAATGATCTATTGGGCGTGCGCCGCCAGGGTTGGCGAGACCGGCATCGACCGTGGCCGCTCCGCATTCGCAACAATGGATCACCATCTGGAGCCCCGGGGGCATGGCAAAGAGGATTACCAATCGCGGCGTGACCAAGGAAGCCGACCCCAGCCGCTTTCTCGATGAATACCTGCCCTACTGGCTTTCGCAGGCGAGCTACTGGATTTCCAGCGAGTTTCAACGCGAGGTTTCGCGCGCGGGATTCACGTTCGCCGAGTGGCGTGCCTTGGCCTGCTTGTACGGCAGCGGCGGGGAGACGATCGGCGCCCTGTCGCGCCTGGCGCTCATGAAGCAGCCGACCTTGTCGAAGCTCGTTCAACGCCTGGAGACGAATGGCCTAGTCGGACGTTCCGCCACGGAAGGCGACCGCCGACAGACGCTCGTGGTCATCACGCCGAAGGGAACGGCGCGCGTCGCCAATCTTGTCGACAGGGCGCGAGCGCATCAGGACGAAGTGCTGCGTCCCTTTGGCGCGGCCAACGCCCGTAAGCTGCTGATGGCGCTTCAAGACCTCGTGCATCAGCACGAACGTGGCCGTTTGCTCGGCTCGCAGGCGCCGGGTGACCTATAGGCCGACCTGCTGCGCCGCAAGCGAGGACGGCTGCGCGGAGCAGCGATGGCATGGGGAATTGGCGCGCCTGACACGATTCGAACGTGCGACCCCAGCCTTCGGAGGGCTGTACTCTATCCAACTGAGCTACAGGCGCGCGGAGAACTCTCCAGAGGTGCGCATTCTACCGCGCTTGGCCGAAATTGATTAAGACGCGCGCCGGCGGCGAATGTCTGCCCCCGTCGGGTCCGAGGCGCGGCTAACCGTCCCGCGCGATCTCGCGCAACCGGAGCTTGTCGTGCTTGCCCACCCGGGTCTTGGGCAACTCGGCGACGATGTCGATCCGGCTTGGCACCTTGTAGCGGGCCAGGTATTGCCGGCAGTGCGTGGCCAGGGCGTCAAAGTCAGCCGTGGCGCCACGCCTCAGCACAACAAAGGCGCGGACGGCTTCGCCCTTGTAGGCGTCGGCAACGCCGATGACCGCCGCTTCGAGCACGGCTGGGTGGGCATGCAGAACTTCCTCGACTTCACGGGGGAAGACGTTGAAGCCCGAGACCTTGACCATTTCCTTCTTGCGATCGCGAACGTACAGGTAGCCGTCACGATCGAACTCGCCTATGTCGCTGGTATACAGCCAGCCTCCGCGCAAGGCGGTGGCGGTCTCCTCGGGCAGGTTGCGATAACCCGACATCACCTGCGGGCCGCGTAGGCGAATTTCGCCGCGCTCGCCGACGGGCAGGACGGTGTTGCCCGTGGCCAGATCGACGATCTCGACGGTGGTGTCGGGCAGCGGGATGCCGACCGAACCCGGTTTGCGCTCGCCGCCGAGTGGATTGAAGGAAATCACCGGCCCCGCCTCCGATTGACCATAGCCCTCGACGACCGGCGCACCACTGGCTGACTCCCAGCGGCGGAACAACTCTTCGGCCAGTGCCGCCGAACCGGAATAGGAAAGATGCAGGCTGGAAAAGTCGGCGTCGGCAAAGGCCTCGTGATTCATCAGGCCGGTGAACAGGGTTGGACTGCCGGCAAAGATCGTCACCTGTTCGCGTCGGATCAAATCGAGTACCTCTTGCGGCTGGAAGCGGGGCAGGATGATCAGGCTGCCCCGGCAGGCCACCATGTTGTGCAGGCACATTGCGATGGCGTAGACGTGGAATAGCGGCATCACGCACAGTAGGCGCTCGATGTCGGTGCGGGTCGGCAGCAATGCCTCGCGCTGAGCGATATTGATGGCGATGGCCCGATGGGACAGGCAGACGCCCTTCGATCGGCCGGTGGTGCCGCCCGTGTACTGGAGGGTGGCCAGGTCATCCGGCGATGGCAGCGGCGGCAAGGCGATGCGCTGGCCTCGCCACGCGGTCAGCCGCCGGCCGGTCGGCCCGATCGCAATGCGGTGGGCGATGCCCAACTCGCCCGCCAGCAGCGTGGCCATGGCCGTGGCCGCCTCGTCATGAATCAGTACGCGCGGCCGCGCATCGGCCAAAATCGCCCGCAACTCGCGCTCGGTGTACAGCGGGTTGAGCGGCACCGCCACCGCCCGCGCGGCGTGCGTCGCGAACAGGGCGATGCAGATGTCGGCGGAATTGCCCATGACGAGGGCGACGCGCTCGCCGGTGGCGCCGAGTGACATCAACTCGCCGGCGAACGCGGCGACGCAACTTTCATAGTCGCCGTAGCCGAGGCGCTCGTCGCCCGCCACCAGCGCCTCGTTGGCGCCAGCCTCGGCGGCGGCGGATGCCAGCATATGCACGACGGTCGGAAAGGATCTCGGCAGCGTCGTCACGTTCTATATCCTCATGGCCAGCTTGTAGCCGGCATGGACGGCGTCGAAAATCCGCGCTGGCCGAACGCCGTCGCCGATTTCGAACACCTCGGCCACGCCGACCGCCCGCAAGGACTCGGCGAGCGTCGAAGGCAGCGGCCGGTAGCCCAGCGCCGTGACCACCGAGTCGGCATCGACACGCTGCCGGGTGCCCGTATTGTCCACGGCGATCACGCCGCGCGCATCGACTTCGACCACTTGCAGGCCAGTCAGCACGGTCAAGCCGCGGGCCGCGATCATTTCCGTGTAAGCGATGCGGTCGGTCACCGCCACGTCGCGCGTCATCAGCGCCTCGCGGCGATGCAGGATGCTTACCCGGTGGCCGCGGTCGTGAAGATAAAGCGCGACCTCCACCGCGGTTTCGCCACCGCCAAGCACCACCACACACGGACCGATGGCCGCGCCGCCATTGAATACCGTCAGGGCCTCGACGACGTTGTCGCCGGCGATACCGGGGATGTCGGGCGTGGTCGGCGCGCCGCCGACCGCGACGATCGCCACGTCGGCATTCCGCACCGCCGTCGAGTCGGCTTCTTCGCGCCGGACGATGATGCCAAGCTTGTCGATCTGCGTTTTCCAGTAGTCGAGTAGGGGACGCAAATCGCTCTTGAATTCGGCCACCGAGCCTTCGATGGAGACGCCGCCGAGCGCGCGTTTTTCGTAAAGCGTCACCGCATGACCGCGTTCGGCGCAGACGCGCGCCGCCTCAAGGCCGGCGGGACCGCCGCCGATGATGCAGACGTTCTTGCGCCGTGCCGCCGGCGCGAGCTTGAGGTCGCCTTCGCGGCCGATGACCGGATTGACGCTGCAACTGACCGCCTGGTAGCGGAAGAAGGTACGGTCAAGACAACCGTCATTGCAGCGGATGCAAGGCCGGATGTCCTCGGGCCGGCCGGCCCTGGCCTTGTTCACCCAGTCCGGATCGGCCCACAGGGGGCGCGCCAGGCCGATGAAGTCACCCTTGCCCTCGGCCAGCACCGCTTCCGCCAGCGCCGGCAGCGTGATCGAGCCCGAAGCGATCACCGGGATGCCGACATGCTTCTTCACCGCGGCGGCGGCCCAGACATTGTGGCAGCGCTCGATGGCCATCGGGCTGACCTGATGGATCATCTGATGATGGTCGCCTCCGGAGATGTGAACGGCGTCGATGCCGAGCGCTTCCAGGCGCTTGGCCACCTCGATGGTTTCCTCGACCGGAAAACCGTCTGGTTCATAATCCGTCCCCGACAGCCGCACGGTCAGGGGAAAATCGCGGCCGACCTTGGTGCGCGCATTTTCGACCACATGCACCAGGAAGCGCATGCGATTATCGAGCGAACCGCCCCAGCGGTCGGTTCGCTTGTTGGTGTGCGGGGACAGGAAGTTGGTAATCAGATAGCCGTGCGCGCCATGTATTTCCACCAGTTCGAAACCGGCGTCCACCGCGCGGCGCGTGGCGTCGCCGAAGGCCTCGATGATGCGCAGAATCTCGGGCTCGGTCAGTTCGCGAGGAATCGCCGCCTGGCCTTTCCTTGCCTTCAGGGCCGGCCAGGGCACCACCGAAGGCGCGACGATGGGCTGAGTGCCCAGGAACTTCTGGCGACCGCAGTGCTCGATCTGGATGCCGGCGCGAGCACCCTCTTCCTTGATGGTTTCCGCCAGCCAGGCCAAGCCGGGAATGTGGTCATCGCTGGCAATGCCGAGCTGGCAGTGGGCCGACTTGGCACCCAGGTCGTCGATGAAGGCGTATTCACAGACGATAAGGCCGGCGCCGCCGCGGGCGACGTCGCGATAGTGGCGGATCAAGCGCTCCGACACGCTGCCGTCGATATTGCTCATGCCCGTGGACGTCGGCGCTTTCAGTACCCGGTTCCGCAACTGCAATCGGCCGATGCGGCCGGGCTGAAACAAGTTCGGAAACATCATTCCGCGACCTCCTGGAAAAGTTGGGTGGCGCCTACTCGGGATAGCGGCACAACTCCTCTAGCGCGAGCGCATCGAGTGTCCTGGCTCCCGCGTGGACCCGTTGCCGGAGCAGCGAGGAGACAGGCAGCAGTTGCTCGCCGACGAACACGGCGGTGGCAAGCTTGGTGTCCGCCAGTGGCGTACCGGGAGCCGCGCCGGCCATGCGCAGCCACATCCAGCCGAGGGCGACCACCGCCACCAATTCGAGGTAGGCGCGGGCACCGGCTTCGCAATCGCGAGGCTGTTTTTCCAAGCGAGCCACGAGCCAGTCGCTGGCCACGCGCAGGTCCGCCACCGCGACCTCCAGGGCGTCGGCCAAACTCGGGCAGGCCGACTGATGGCAATGCAAGTCCGCCATCACCCTGTCGACAAAGAGCCCGAGCCGCTCGCCGGCGCCGCCGAGCTTGCGCGTGACGAGGTCGATCGCCTGGATGCCGTTGGCGCCTTCGTAGATGGCCATTACCCGGGCGTCGCGGACATATTGCTCGACGCCTGAATCGCTGATGTAGCCGTGCCCGCCGAACACCTGAACCGCGAGGTTCGCGACCCGGAAGCCCGCTTCCGAACCGGCCGCCTTGCCTACGGGCAACAACCATTCGGCGAGGGCCAGCGAGCGGCGGCGCTCACCTTCATCTTCCGAGCCGTGCGCGAGGTCAAGCAGCGCGGCGGTCTGCAATACCACGGCACGAAAACCCTCGGTCAGCGCGCGCATCTCCAGCAGCATCGACCTGACGTCGGGATGGCTGGCCAGTGGCGGTGGCGGCTCGGCGGCCGGGCCACCCTGGCGTCGCTCGGCCGCGTAGGCCAACGCCCGGGCGGTGGCGGCGCCGGCAACCGCGACGCCCTGCATCGCCACTTCAAGACGCATCGTGTTGACCATGGTGAACATGCGGCGCATGCCGGCGCCTGGGGCGCCGACGGGATAGGCCAACGAGTTGTCGAAGCTCATGACGCAGGTCGGCGAGCCCTTCAAGCCCATCTTGTGCTCGACGCGGGTGACGGTCACGCCGTTCGCCTCACCTGGCGTGCCGTCCGGACCGATACGGCGGGACGGCACCACGAACAAGCTCAGGCCGCGCGTTCCGGGCGGCGCGTCGGGCGTGCGCGCCAGCAGCAGGTGGGCGATCTGCGGCGTGAAATCCTGGTCGCCAAAAGTGATGAATATCTTGCCGCCGGTGACGCGCCATCGCCCGTCGTCGCCGCGGGTCGCGCGGGTGGCGATGCGGCCCACATCGGAACCGGCCTGGGATTCGGAGATGCAGATGGTCGCTGCCCACTCCCCGGACACGAGACGCGGCACGAAGACTTCAAGAATCTCGGGAGTCCCATGCGCCAGCAGCAGGCGAGCCGCCGCCCGCTGCATCAGAGGCAGCATGCCGAAAGCGACACAGGCGCCGTTGACCATTTCGGCGAAGGCATTCTGGACGACCCGCGGCAAGCCCTGGCCACCACGATCGCGCGGCAGGTCCAGACCTATCCAGCCGCCATTGGCGAAGGCACGATAAGCGGCGGCATATCCTGGCGATGTCATGACCCGTCCATCGATCAATGCCGCGGGCCGCATGTCGCCCGCGGCATTGATGGGCGCCAGGAGGTGGCTCGCCATTCGGCCCCCTTCGCCCAAAATCTGGACGACCGTCGGCCAATCGACGTGGGCATGGGCGGGTAGCCTCAGCAGGGCGGGGCAGTCCAGCACGCGCGTCAGCAGGAAAAGCTGGTCGGCGATCGGCGGGGGGTAGCGGCTGACTCTCTCCATGGTTAGAAATAGCGGCCGCGCATTCGCTCCGTGTATGCCGGCAGGTTGGGTAGCGCCAACGCGGCGCTCTTGAGCGGCGATGCGATCGGCGGCACCAGCAGCGCCGCCAGGAAGCCGTAGGCCGTGGCATCGAGCGTGGTCGGCTGGTCGCCCAGCGCGTAGGGCTTGTCGCCGAGAAAAGCCGACAAGGCAGTGATATCGTCGATGGCCAGGGAATACATTTCCTCCCGGTTGTGGCGTCCCAGGCCGTGACCGAAGATATTGGCGCGAACCTGCTCCCTGATCCGCGCGAATACCGTCGCGGCCACTTCCGACGGCAAAGCGCCGAACAACGCCTGCCGCAGCGCCGGTGCGTTCTCGGCTTCCAGCCAGCGCGAATAGGTCATTACCCAGTACATGTGCTCCTCGATCATGCGCCGCATGGCATGAGCGATGGCGCGCTCGGCGGCGCCGAGGCTGGCGTCGGGGTCGATGGCGAAGCGCTGTTTCAGGAAAGCGATGATGAAACCGGAATCGCCGAGCGGCCGGCCTTCGAACTCGATGTACGGCAGTCCGCCCTTGGGCGACTGATCCAGGCTTGCCCCCGGCACGACTTCGAATGGCAGCCGATTCATGCGCAAGAAGGTTTCCAGCTTGAGGCAAAACGGGCTGGCGGACGGTAGTCCCCAGGCGGGTTCGAACTGGAACAGACGAATCTTCTCTGTCGTGGCCATGGCGGAGGTCTCTTTCGAATCAGTGGGTGATCTGGCCGGCGAGTGTCGGCCGGAGTTCGCGCTTCAGCACCTTGCCGCTCGGGTTCTTCGGTAGTTCCGGGACGAAAACGATGCGGCGGGGTTTCTTGTAGCTGGCCAGGCGCGCGCGACAGTGGTCGACCAGTTCCGACTCGGTCACCGGCATGGCCGGGCGCCGCACCACCGCCGCGACAACGATTTCGCCCCACTCGTCGTCGGGCAGCCCGATGACGGCGGCTTCGAGCACGGCGGGATGCTCGAACAACGCCGCCTCGACTTCCTTGGTGTAGATGTTGACGCCACCGCTGACCACCATGTCCTTCTTGCGATCGACCAGGAAAAGATAGCGCTCCTGGTCGAGGTAGCCGAGGTCGCCGGTGACAAACCAGCCGTCGCGGATGGCGGCCTGGGTTTCCGCGGCCTGCCGCCAATAACCCGAAATCACCGACGGGCCGCGTATCAGAATTTCGCCGACTTGCCCGGGGGGCAAGTCGTGTCCCTGGTCATCGACGATGCGCACTTCCGCGTCCACCGCTTCCCGGCCGGCCGAGGCCAGGCGTCGCGTCTGCTCGGGCGTGCCGTCGAGCACATGGTCCTCGCCGACGAGAAAAGTGGCCTCGATGGTTTCGGTCAGTCCGTAACCCTGGGTGTAACCGCAGGGCAGACGTTCGAGCGCCTTGGTCAGGACCGCGGGCGGCATCGGCCCGCCGCCGTAGAACAGCAGTCGAAGGCTGCCAAGGTCGGCGCTGGCGACATCCGGGTGGTTCACCACCGCGTTGATCATGGTGGGCACCAGGAGCGCGACCGACACGCGCTCGGCGGCAACGGCGTTCATCCAGGCCGCGGCGTCGAATTGCTCGAGAATGACCTGAGTGCAACCGAGCATCATGTAGGTCACGCCCATGAACACGGCGCCCATGTGGTAGATCGGCGTTGCGATCAGATTGACGTCATGGCGTCGGCTGCCATCGGCGACGAACTGATTGAATCCATTGGCGATCAGATTGCGATGCGAAACCATCGCGCCCTTGGGCAGACCGGTGGTGCCGCTGGTGAAGAAAATGGCGAAGGTATCGGTATCCTGGCCCGCGGTGACGAATGGATGACCATGAACCCGCGCGAGCATCGCTTCGTAGTCGGTGCATCCGGCCGCGCTGGCGCCAACGGACCAGCATCGAAGCAAGGCCGGCAGCAGCGTCCGAACCTCGGCGGCGCTGCCCAGGTAAGCGGAACCGGCGACCAGCAGCGCCGGCTCGGCGTGATCGAGAATCTGGGCCATCTCGCGGGCGGTGAGCCGGTAATTCACCGGCACGGCGATCACGCCGGCACGGGCGGCGCCGAAGTACAACTCGATATATTCCGGACAATTGGCCAACAGGATGGCGACGCGGTCGCCGGCATGCAGCCCGGCGGCCACCAGTGCGGCGGCGACACGGTTGACTCGGTCGTCAAGCTCGGCCCAGGTCAGCCGCCGTCCACCCATCGCCAGCGCGGTCTTGTCGGGGAAGCGCAGCGCGTTGCGGCGCGGAATGTCGTCGAGTGTCATGACGCCGCCGCCCTAGCTCCGTGGTTGCTTGTAGATATTGGCCACGCAAGGTTCGTCGACCGCCCGCCCTTGCTCGTCGAACTGCCGGCCGAAAGTGGACTTGAATACGTCCCAGCCCCATTCGCGCGGCTGGATGTCCATCCATAGCGGCGTATGCACGCAATAGGCGGACAATGGCCGATGGAAAGTCCAGTCGGCCTGCTCCTTGGTGACGGCGATGTTGATCGGGTGACGGACCGAATCCTCGTTCTTGCCGTCGCGCATCAGCATGCCGCCGCTGGCGCAAAAGTGCATGATGAAGCTCACCTTCTCGTCGTCCTCCATGGCCGTGAAGCGGTGGCCGTGAGCGCGCAGAAACTGGGCGTAAATGGTGGTCAGCAGTTCGGTGGAACCGGTTGCCTTCATCTGCATCAGGAAGGGCTTCCAGGTCTGCTCGCCAACGAAACGCCAAGCCTCCTCGACCGCCCTGTCGCCAAGGCGGTCGCGAATGAAGGTGGCCAGCAGCCCCGAGAGCTCGACGTAGAGGTCGTGCAGCGGCCGCCACTCGTCCCAGATCGCCTGGGCCTGCTTGAGCGCTTCCGCTTTGTCGCCAGCCTCGATGGCGGCCTTGCAGCGATCGAGGGCGGTCGTCATCAGGTCCCGCCTGATCTTGCCCTCGGCGTTCACGCCGCCACCCCCGCCAAGCGGCGATCCACGCGCGTGACCACGTCGCGGCTGAGCGTGCCCGGCGTGAAGACATCGGCAACCCCCAGCGCCCGCAATTCGGCGGCGTCGTCGGCGGGAATCACGCCGCCGCAGAATACCGGCACCCGGATATCCCGCGCGCGCATGCGCTCGAGCAACCGGCGCGCCTGGGTCATGTGCTGACCGGAAAGAAAGCTGATGCCGACGGCGTCGACATCCTCCTCGATCATGGTCTTGACCACCTGTTCGGCGTTGTTGTGCAGACCGAGGTAAATGACCTCATGGCCGGCGTCGCGCAGCATGGCGGCGACCGTGATGATTCCGGTGTCGTGGCAGTCGAGGCCCATCTTGGCCAGCAGGATGCGTTTTCTTGCCATTGCCATTCCTCCAGCTTCGTCAGCGAAACGACCAATGCTGGGCCTTGCGCATCGCTTCGTGCGCCTCGCCCATGGTCACGCGGTGCTCCAGCGCGTCCATCAACACCGGCACCATGTTGTCGCCGTCGCGCCAGGCGCCTTCGATGCGCGCCATGGCGTCGGACCAGCGGCCAGGGTCACGGTCGGCGCGATAGCGGCGCAGCATGGCGGTCCGGCGCTCGCCCCACTCGTCGGCGCGGATCTTGTGAATATGGATCGGCGGATCTTCGCCGGGTTCGACCTGAAAGCGGTTGACGCCGACCAGCACGCGCTTGCCATCGTCGATGTCCCGCTGGTTGCGGATGCGGGCGGCGTTGATCTCCGCTTCCAGCCAGCCATCGCGTATGCAGGCGACCATGCCGCCGCGCCGGTCGATGTCGGCCAACATCCCGCCGATCTCCTGTTCCATGCGATTCGTCAGGCTTTCGACGTAGTAAGAGCCGGCCAGGGGATCGATGGTCTTGGTGATGCCGCTTTCGTAGGCGATGACCTGCTGGGTGCGCAGGGCCATGCGCGATGATTCCTCGGTCGGTAGGCCGTGGCCTTCGTCGTAGGAACACAAATGAATCGACTGGGCGCCGCCGAAAACGGCCGCCATGGCCTCGATGCCGGCGCGCACCATGTTGACGCGCGGCTGCTGGGTGGTGAGCGTGTTGCCCGCCGACTGCACCGAAAAGCGCAGGCGCCAGCATTCCGGGTTGCTGGCGCCGAATTCATTCTTCATGGTTCGCGCATATAGGCGGCGCATGGCGCGGAACTTGGCGATTTCCTCGAAGAAGTCGATCGAAGCCGACAGGAAAAAAGAGGCGCGACGGGGGAAGACGTCGATGTCGAGGCCGCGCTGGCGCGCCAGGCGGAAGATGTTGAAGGCATGGCCCAGCGTGAAGGCGCCGTCCTGGATGGCATTGACGCCGGTCTCGCGAAGGTTGTAGCCGTTGGTGACCATCCAGTTGAGACGCGGCAGGTGCTGCGAGATGTATTCGATGTTGTCGATGCACAGGCGCAAGGTGCCTTCGAGGGGAAAGAACTGCGTGATGGTCTGCAGGGGTCCGCCGCTCATCTGATAGAAGGGGTCGTTTTGCTGGGTGCCGATCACATCCTTGAAGTCCACGCCCCGTCGCTTCGCCACGCAGGCGAGCATGGCCAGGGTCACGGACGACACCGGTGGCCGAATCGACAAGGCGTAGGAGAGTTGCGAAGGCGAGAAGCCCGCGTATAGCGCTGCCATGTCCTCGAGTGTCGAGATGGCGACCCCGGTCACGCCGACTTCGCCGTCGGCCAGGGGGTCGTCGGAATCGAAGCCGTAGGAGGTTGGCAGGTCGATGGTGATGACGAAACCGTTGGCGCCGTTGGCGGCCAGGTACTTGATGCGCTCGTTGGTTTCCTCGGGCGAACCGAAGCCGACCTGGAAGCGCCGCGTCCAGATACGCGAACGGTACATGCCGGCATACGGACCGCGCGTGTATGGGTATTCGCCGGGAAGACCGAGGTCGCAACCCGGGTCGAAGCCGGTAATGGCGTCGGGCCCGTAGAGTTCGTCGATCGGAATGCCGGCGCCGGTCTCGAAAACTTGCTCCTCGTGGTCGCGCGGCGCGACCCGTCCGCCGGGCGTGCTCATGGGGACTCTCCGCGCAAGGCCTGGGTTGCCGTGGGGTCAAGTTGGCCGGTGCGGGCGTCGAGCGCTACGCCGTAGTGTTCGCGCGCGGCCGCGGCGGAAACGTAGCCGTACCGTACTTCCCGCGCCACCTGTTCGGCTGGACGCCGCCGGGGGTTGCCGTAACCGCCGCCGCCGCCCGCCACCTGACGCCAGATCGTGCCCTTCGGGATGTTGGCGACGACCTCCTTGCTCCTGCATTCATGTACCTTGCCATCGGGATAACGCAGTTCGCCCCGGTTGAGCATGCCGCGGCCGCCACCGAGAATTCCCTGGGCCTCGGAACCCGGATCGATGCCGTCGCCGAAGGCGCTTACCATGTTGCCGTCGCCGAGAAATTCCATTTCCATTTCCACGCCCAGCCCGCCGCGCCACTGACCCGGGCCGGCCGAGTCGGTCTTGAATTCAAAGCGCCGCAGGTAGAGCGGATCCTTCATCTCGAACATTTCGGGGTCTTGCGCCAGAAGGCCGCCACCGCAGGCGATCAGACCGATGTGGTCGTAGCCGTCGGCGCCGGCGGTGCCGCCACCACCACCCTTCAGACCGTTGAACAGGATGTCCACGAACGGCTGGCGTGTCCGGCTATTGAAGCCGACGGCGGCGATGGCGAACAGCGGGTTCCAGGCGGCGGTGACCCGTTGCGGCAATGCCGGAGCCAGCGCATCGAAAATCGCCGCCGAGATCTGGTCGGACAGATGGTTGCCGAACGTGCTGGCGGCGGGGAAGCGCGGGTTGACGATCGATCCTTCGGGCAGATTGAAAGTCAGCGGTCGCATGACGCCGGCGTTTTGCGGAATGCCCGGATCCTTCAGGCACATCAGCAGCGTCAGGGTAATCGCCGAGATCGTCGAGGCGGGCGGTGCGTTCACGTAGCCCGGCGTTTGTGGCGCGGAGCCGGTGAAGTCGAAATCGATACCGTCGCCCTTGACCGTGACCTTGACGCGAATGTCCATGGTCGAGCCCGGCGTGAAGCCGTCGTAATGGGCTGTCGACAGGCCATGATAGACGCCGTCCGGAATGTCGCGGATCTCGGCGCGCATCTGCTGTTCGGTGGCGTCGTAGAGGTGCTGCAAGTGGGCGTCGAAGCGGTGCCAGCCGTGACGCGCGATCAACTTGACCAGTTCCCGATCGCCGACCGCGCAGCCGCCCATGGCGGCCTGGATGTCCTCCTGGACGATGGGGAAGCGGATGTTGCCGAAAATCAGATCCCAGACATCCTGGCGCTTCTCGCCCTTCTCATGGAGCTTCACCGGCGTGATGCGCAGCGCTTCCTGCCAGATTTCCGTGGCGCCGGGGTTGTAGGCGCCGGCCACCGCGCCGCCGACATCGGCCTGGTGGCCGTTGATGGCCGCGAAGCCGACCAGCCGCTCGCCGAAAAAGATCGGCCGGACGATCTTGACATCGGCCGCCTGGTTGCCGCCGGTGAACGGGTCGTTGTGGATGATCACATCGCCCGGATACAAGCGGCCCTTGAAGTAGGCGACGATGTGCTTGATGCTCTCCGGAACGGCGAATGCGAGGATCGGGATGTACGCCGTCTGTTCCATCATGTTGCCGTCCGCGTCGTAAAGGCCGGTGACGAAATCGCGCGCCTCGGACAGGATGGGCGACCTGGCGGTGCGCAGCATGACCAGCCCCATTTCCTCGGTGATCGCCTTCAGCCGCCGCTGGATGACGGTGACCAGTATCGGATCGATCCCGCTCTTGCCGGCTTGTGTCATTGGAGAACCCTCCTCAGGTAAGTGTGGCCGATCTCGCGCAGATAGAGGCAATAACTGCCGGCGCGATCGACGACGAAATCGAATTCGGGCGAGACGAATGTGGTGGTGGTGATTTGTTCGATGATGGCGGGCCCCGAGCCCTGGTGGCCGTGACAGAGGCGCTCGCCATCGTAGACCGGCACTTCGCCGAACTCGCGCACGGTCGGCAGGTACACGCGGCGTCGGCTCTTCTGGCAGGAGGCGACATCGTCGTCGACGCGCGCCATGAAGTTCATGGCCGGTTTGTCGGTGATGCCGACGACCGTCACGCGCAGATTGACCAGTTCCATTTCGGTGCCGGCGTCGCGCAACGAGTAGCCGTACAGCCGTTCGTGTTCCTCGTGCAGTACCGAGCGCAGGTAGTCGATGCCTTCCTGCTCGAGGCGGATGATGTCGAAGCCGCAGGTGATCTCGTTGTGCTGGCCGAGATAGCGCATGTCGGCGGCGTATTCGACCCGCACGCGGTCATGGGCCGTCACCTTCTCGTCGTGCAGCACCTGCCGCCCCTGACGCTCCAGTTCGGCGAAGTGACCGGCCATGATCCTGACATCGGCCTCGCCGCCGAGGGCGTGGTAGGTGCGGACGTAGCTGTGCTTGAAGTCGGAGCGAAGCATGCCGCTGGCACAAAAGATCGAGGACTCGCGCGGCACGATAATGACCGGCAGTTCGAGTTCGAGAGCGATCATGGCGCCGTGAATGGGCCCGGCGCCGCCGGCGACGACCAGGGGATACTCGCGCGGGTCGATGCCGCGTGACACGGTGATCTCGCGCAAACCGGCGGCCATGTTGACATTGACGACGTGGAACATGCCGGCGGCGGCTTGCTCGACCGAAAGACCGAGCGGCCCGGCGACATACGTGGCGATGGCTCGCCGGGCCGCGTCGCGGTCCAGCTTCATGCGGCCGCCGAGAAAGTAGTCCGGTTCGAGATAGCCGAGCACCAGGTTGGCGTCGGTGCAAGTCGGCAGTTGGCCGCCGCGGCCATAACAGGCCGGCCCCGGCTGCGCGCCGGCGCTTTGCGGTCCCATGCGCAGCAAGCCACCGTCGTCGATCCAGCCGATCGACCCGCCACCGGCGCCGATGGTGTGAATGTCGAGCATCGGCAAAGCCAGTCGCTGGCGGGCGATCCAGCCCTCGCCGCGCAGCAGCGGCACGCCGCGTTGCACCACCGACGCATCAAACGACGTGCCACCCATGTCGACGGTGATGCATTGGTCGTAGCCCTGGACGCCGCTGAATACCAGCCCGGCCACCGGGCCGCCGGCCGGCCCCGACAGCAGGGTCATGACGGCCGTGGCGGCCGTCGATTGCGGCGTGGCGACGCCACCGTTGGACTGCATGATCAGCAGCACGCCCTTGAAGCCGATGCGAGCCAGGTTGGCCCGTAGCGATTCGAGGTAGCGCTTGAGTATCGGGCCGACGTAACTGTTCAACGCGGCCGTCGACAGCCGCTCGTACAGCCTCGCCTGGGGAAGCAGGTCCGACGACACCGTCAGGTAGGCGTCGGGCAGCCGTTCCTGGACCACGGCTTTTGCCATCTGTTCGTGTGCCGGGTTGGCGTGACTGTGCATGAAGCAGATGGCGATGGCTTCGACCTGCTCGGCGATCAGTGCGTCGACGGCCGCGTCAAGCGACGGACGATCGAGCGCCAGCACCACGTTGCCGGCGGCGTCGATGCGCTCCTTCACCGCCAGGCGTCGGTCACGCGGCACCAGGGGTGGAGGTGGCGTCAGCTTGTTGTTGTACAACTCCTCGCGATAGCCGCGACGCATTTCGAGGATGTCGCGAAAACCATCGGTGGTGACCAGGCCGGTCTTGACGCCGTTGCCGGTTAGCACGGCATTGGTGGTGACCGTGGTGCCGTGCACGATCAGGTCGACCTGGCCAGCGAACCGCTCCAGATCGACGCCCAGGGAATCGGCCATCTCGCGCATGCCGGCCAGGACGCCGATCGATGGGTCCTTGGGTGTGCTCGATGTCTTGAAGACGCTGGACTTGCCGGCGTCGTCGATCATCAGGAAATCCGTGAAAGTGCCGCCAACGTCGATGCCAATCCGATATCCCATCTGTTACCTCCGTGCCTGTCCAGGATGTTCCGCGATCGTGCCAGCGAACGAATGGCGTAGCCGAATAGGCACCGTACGGTACGGCATGTTTGTCTCCTCAGGAACAAAACAGGGCAAGGCCCCGTTGCCCGCTTGGCAGTTTGATGGTGTCAAACTTTAAATTGATTTTCCATTGACGTTACATTGTCTTTTGATAGCATGTCAACAGATTTGAAAAATAAGCTTGCGAGGAGACGACGTCATGGGCAAGACCGTTGCCAACCCCCTGTTGCATCCACCCTGTCGCGACGTGCCTCGTCACGTGGCGGTGATTGGGGCGGGGACGATCGGACCGGATATCGCCTACTACCTCAAGAGTGCCCTGCCCGACATCAGGCTGACCTTGGTCGACGTGGCCCAGTCCGCCATCGACAAGGCCTTGCAGCGCTGCCGTGACTACGCGGGCAAGGCCGTGGCGCGGGGCAAGATGAGCGAGGCCCATGCCGCTCGGGTGACCGCCAACATTTCCGGAACGCTCGACTATGCGGCGCTGGCGGACTGTGATTGGGTCATTGAGGCGGCGACCGAGAACATCGAACTGAAGCGGCAGATATTCGCCCGGGTGGAAGCGGTGGTCGGCCCGGGAGCCTTGATGACGTCCAATACCAGTTCACTTCCCGCCGCCCGCATTTTTGCGGGTCTGCGTCACCCGAGACGGGCCACGGTAACTCATTTCTTCGCTCCGGCCTGGCGCAATCCCGCCGTCGAAGTGATCGACTGGCCGGAGGCGGATCCGGGCGTGATCGAGTACCTGCGCTGGCTCTTCTGCGTCACGGGCAAGGTACCGCTGGTGACGACCGATGCTGTCTGCTTCATGCTGGATCGGATCTTCGACAACTGGTGCAACGAAGCCGCCTTGTTGCTCGACCGGGCGACGGCCGCGCAGGTGGATGGCGTCGCCACCGAATTCGTCAATGCCGGCCCGTTCTTCGTGCTGAATCTGGCCAACGGCAACCCGATCATCACCGAGACCAACACCCTGCAGGCGGACGAGGAGGGTGAACATTATCGGCCCGCGACGGTGTTCCGCTCGGTCAAGGAATGGCTGACCATCCCTCCCGGCAAGCTGTCGCGGTCCGCTCCGGCGATCGGCACGCCTGTTCGCGATCGGCTCCTCGGCGTGCTGTTTTCACAGACGGTGGACATTCTCGATCGCGGTATCGGCGATCCCTCGGATCTCGAGCTTGGCTGCAAGACGGCCTTTGGTTTCAGGCGGGGCCCGCTCGATCTGATGCGCGATCTCGGCGAAGCGGAGACCCATCGCATCCTGCGCGCTTTCGCGACGGCACGTCCCGGCATGCCCATGCCGGCAAGATCGTTGGCCGACTATCAGAAGTTTCCTCGACATGTCCTGGTGGACGATCTCGATGGCGTCAGGATCATTACGCTGCGCCGGCCCGAGGCGCTGAACGCGCTCAACGACGAGATGACCGACGAGATACTGGCGGTTATCGCCGGTAGCGAGGCCGATCCGGCCATCGCGGGCTATGTCATTACCGGCTATGGCGTGAAGGCGTTTTGCGCCGGGGCCGAAATCGGCCGCTTCGCCGGCATGTTGGGCAACGAGGCGGCGGCGACGCAATACGCCCGCGACTGCTCGCGACTGCTTGTGCATCTCGACGCCATGAAAAAACCGGTGGTGGCCGCGCTGAACGGCATGACATTGGGTGGCGGCCTGGAACTGGCGATGCGCTGCCATGCCTTGCTCGCGGTCGACGATGCCTGGACGCAGTTGCCCGAGATTACCTTGGGCATCGTGCCCGGCATCGGTGCCATGGTGGTGCCCTTTCGTCGCTGGCCGCGTGCCGCCGACACTTTCGCGGCGATGCTCGGTCGCGCCGAGCGGGTCGGGGCCCCCAGACTGCATGAACTCGGCGTCGTCGACGCCTTGGCCGCCGACATACCGACACTGATCCGGAGCGCGGTCGCGCGTGTTCGCGCCATGGCCGGGCAAGTCGGTGACAGCCGGGCCGGACCGGCAATCTTGCCCGCCAATCAGCCGGGGCCGCCGACGTCGGCGGCCGGAGCGCCGCTGAGCCTGGAGATTCTGACCATTCTCGATCAGGCCGTGAGGGATGCCGCCGCCGAAGCGACCCTCGAAGCCGCATTGGCAATCAGCTACCGGGCGTTCGGTCGCAGCGCGTGCACCGCGGCGGCCCGCGAGGGCATTGCCGCCTTCGGCGAAGGTCGGGCGCCGGATTTTTCCGCCATTCCCTGAGGCGCATGGGCGAGTCAAGGCCAGGTTGTCCGGGCCGCGGGATGGCGCCACGCCACGGTGAGGTCGCCCCCCCCGTCTCAGGGGGGGCGACCGGCGAGACGCCGCCTATCATCGATGCGTTTCATGACCATTCGAGGGGAAGCAACATGCGTATCGTCTGCGTAGGCGGTGGCCCGGCGGGCCTTTACTTCGCGCTGCTGATGAAAAAGCTCGATCCGGGCGGACGGATTACCGTGGTCGAACGCAACCGTCCCTACGATACCTTCGGCTGGGGCGTCGTGTTTTCAGACGCCACGCTGGCGAACATGCGGGAATGGGACAAGGAAACTGCCGACGCCATCCAGGTGGCGTTCAACCACTGGGACGATGTCGAAGTGCATTTCAAGGGCCGGGTGATCCGCAGCTCCGGTCACGGCTTCGTCGGCATCGGGCGCAAGCAGCTGCTCAATATTCTTCAGGAGCGTTGCGAAGCACTCGGCGTCGAACTGCTGTTCGATCGCGAAGTCGAGTCCGACACCGAGTTTCCCGACGCCGACCTGATCGTCGCCGCGGACGGCATCTCTTCGAAGATTCGCGCTTGTCATGAGTCGGTGTTCAAACCCGACATCGTCCAGAGGCCAAACCGCTACATCTGGCTGGGTACGCGGAAGCTGGTGGATGCTTTCACCTTCTACTTCGAGAAAACCGAACATGGCTGGTTCCAGGCACATGTCTACAAGTTCGACGCCGCCACGTCCACCTTCATCGTCGAATGCCCGGAACACGTCTGGTTGGCCCATGGTCTCGATCGAGCCGATCAGGCGGCATCAGTCGCATTCTGCGAAAAGCTGTTCGCGCGGCATCTCGATGGCCATCGGCTGGAGACCAATGCTCGCCACCTGCGAGGTTCCGCCTGGCTCAACTTCCAGCGCGTCAAGTGCGACCAGTGGTGGCTGGACAACGGCCGCAGCCACGTGGTGCTCATGGGCGACGCGGTTCATACGGCCCACTTCGCCATTGGTTCCGGAACGAAGCTCGCCTTCGAGGACGCCATCGAGTTGGCGCGACTGTTCCATGAGCGCCGGGACAACGGGGACAGCGATATCGCGGCGGTGCTCGCGGACTATCAGCGGGCGCGCAATGTCGACGTCCTGCGCCTGCAAAACGCGGCCTGGAACGCCATGGAATGGTTCGAGGTGTGCGGCGCGCGCTATTGCGATGCCTACGAGCCCGAACAATTCATGTATTCGCTGCTGACGCGTTCGCAGCGCATTTCGCACGAGAACCTGCGCCTGCGCGACCGGACCTGGCTGGAGGGCTACGAGCGCTGGTTCGCGGCGCGCGCCGGTGTTCCGGCAACGGGGCCGGCCCGGCCGGCGCCGCCGATGTTCACGCCGTTCACGTTGCGTGGGCTCCGGCTGGACAACCGCGTGATCGTTTCGCCGATGGCGATGTATTCGGCCGACGATGGTCGCGTCGACGATTTCCATCTGGTCCATTATGGCGCTCGCGCGCTGGGCGGCGCCGGACTGGTATTCACCGAAATGGCGTGCGTGGCGGCCGATGCCCGCATCACGCCGGGTTGTGCCGGCATGTACCGGCCCGAGCACTTGCCGGCCTGGCGGCGCATCGTCGATTTCGTGCATGATCGCAGCACCGCCCGGATCGGCATCCAGTTGGGCCATGCCGGCCGCAAGGGTGCGACGAAACTGGCCTGGGAGGGCGCCGACGAGCCACTGGCCGCGGGCGGATGGCCGCTGGTCGCGGCTTCGCCCTTGCCTTATCTGCCCCATGGCCAGGTGCCGCGGCAACTCGATCGAGCCGGCATGACGCGGATAGCTGACGATTTCGTGCGCGCCACCGACATGGCCGCCGCCGCGGGATTCGACATCCTCGAATTTCATTGCGCCCATGGCTACCTGATGTCGAGCTTCCTGTCGCCGTTGACGAACCGCCGCGATGACGAGTACGGCGGCCGTGTCGAACATCGAGCCCGCTTTCCGATCGAGGTGTTCCGGGCCATGCGTGCCGCCTGGCCCACCGACAGGCCGATGTCGGTGCGCCTGTCATGTCACGACTGGGTGCCCGGCGGCAATACCGCCGATGACGCGGTGGCGCTCGCGAGGATGTTTGCCGAGGCGGGCGCCGACATCATCCACTGCTCGTCGGGGCAGGTGTGGCAGGAGGATGCGCCGGTATATGGACGCATGTACCAGACGCCGTTCGCCGACAGGATTCGCAACGAGGTGGGGATTCCGACCATCGCCGTCGGGGCCATTTTCGAGGCCGATCACGTCAATGGCATTGTCGCGGCCGGCCGTGCCGACCTCTGCGCGGTGGCGCGCCCGCATCTGGCCGATCCGGCCTGGACGCTGCACGAGGCCGCCAGGATCGGTTATGCCGAGGTCGCCTGGCCAAGGCAGTATCGATCCGGTCGCGCTCAGTACGAAGCGAATCTGTGGCGCGGCCGGTTGCAGTCATCGGCATAATAGGCGTATCGCCATCACTGACTTTCGAGGGAGAAGTGGCCTTCATGCATCAAGTTGCCCAGCCGACCGACCGGGCCCACGCCGAGATGGCAAGGGACATCACGACGGTGACTCCGGGGTTGCCGCCATGACCGCCAGGGCCCGGGCAACGACGGCCGGCTTGACCGAGCTGCCGGTCGGCAACGGTATCGCGCCGACCACCGGCTGGCATTTGTCCAGGACGCCACTCGAGGCCGCGACGACGGAGCTGGAGTGGGCCTTGCTGCGATGGTGGGAGGCATTTGGCCGCTATAGCCTGCATGCTCTCAACATGCTCGGCCTGGATGGTGTCGGTTCGGCCGAGATGCTGATCCTGCATATCGTGCGCCTGCACGATCGGCCCAAGTCCGCGACCATGATCGCCAACCTGCTCAATCGCGACGATATCCAGAACGTCCAGTACAGCTTGCGAAAACTGGTGGGCATGGGCCTGGCCGCGAAAGTGCGTGACCAGAAAGGCAAGTACAACCACCTTGCCGTCACCGAGCGTGGCCGCCAGATCTGCGATGACTTCGCCGCCATCCGCGCGCAACTGCTGATTGCCGATGTCGCCCAGCTCGACAACGGCGAGGCCGTGTTGCTGCAGGCAGCCAAGACCGTCAGCATGCTCACCGGCCTGTACGATTCGGCCGGCCGCACTTCCACGGGCTACGCGATCATCGCGTCCGCCGTGCAGTCATGAAGACCGCCAAGGACAAGACGGCAATGGTTGGGCCGACACCGGAACGCAAGGTGCTTGGGCATCGCCCCTGGCATCTCGGCCTGACACCGCACGAGGTATTGATCACCGAATTCGAGTGGTCGGTGATTCGCTTCCAGCAGGCATTCGAGCGCTATATCCTGCAAATTGCCCATATCGCGGGATTGGGCGAACTGTCGTACGCGGAGCTCGTGCTGTTGCACGTGATCGGCTTCGCCGACGGACCCATCACCCTGGGTTTGCTGGCCCGTCAATTGAACGCCGATAATGTCACCAATATCCAGTACGGCTTGCGCAAGCTGGTCGGCTACCAGTTGGTGGGCAAGAGTCGTGGCGCCAAGGGCAATGTTCATTCCTACCACATCACCGACCACGGTCGCGCCTGCGTCGAACAGTACGCGCATTTCAGGCGCCAGGGCCTGATCGGCCAGACCAACGCCATCCGGGCGATCGATCAGCGCTTGGCCGACAGCGCTCAGCTGATCGGCATGTTGACCGGCGTATACGATGAAGCAATGCGCATTTCGGCAACCTTCGGCTCCCCCCCCTGAGACGGGGGGGGTGGCCATCGATACGCCATGCGATAGTGATCAGCCATTTTGTTTTCGGGGGAATGCAGCCATGACCAGGCCAGGCGAGGCGAAATTGCCGCATCTGTTCAAGCAGGGACGGATCGGTCGGTTTCAGACCAAGAACATGATCAAGTACGGCGCGTGCTGCGTGTCCAACTACAACACTCGCGACGGCTTCATCACGCCGCGCGAACTGGCTCGCACCCGCGTGATCGCCGGTACCGGTGCCGGTATCATCACCAACCAGGGCGCGTATCCCGATCCGCTGGGTGAAGGCAAGGCGTATTTCCGCCAGGTGGCGCTGTTCGACGACAAGTTCCTGCCGCAGTTCGAAACCATCGCCCAATACATTCACGACAATGGCGCGATCGCCATCCAGCAGATTCTCCATGCCGGCCGCTATGGCGGCATCGACCTCGGCTACTGCATCCAGCCGTCGGTGGTGCCGCAGACCCTGCCCCATTTCCGGCCGCCCCGCGAGTTGTCCAAGGACGGCATCAGGGCCATCGTTCAGCAACACGCCGATGCCGCCAAGCGCGCCATCCGCGCTGGTTTCGATGGCACCGAGGTGACCAGCTTCATGGGCTATCTGCTCGCCAATTTCAATTCGCGGTTCACCAATCAGCGTACCGACGAATATGGTGGTTCGGTGGAGAATCGCGGCCGCTTCATGCGTGAATTGATCGATGCGATCAAGCAGGCGACGCCGGAACATCCTCTGGTGATACGTTTGAACGGAGCCGAGCTGATGGATCGCTGGGGTGGCAACACGGAGGACGAGTGCTTCGAGTTGATGCAACAGGCGGTGAGCCGCGGGGTGGATATGATTTCCGTCACGGTCGGCTGGCAGGAGGCCCCCGAATCGTCGATCGGCCGCGACGTGGCGCCGGGACATTGGAACTACCTGTCGGCCAAGGCCAAGCAGATGTTCCCGGACACCTTGATTACCTTTGGCAACCGCCTGCCCGACCCGGTGATGGCCAATCAATGCATCGCCGATGGTGTCTTCGACTATTGGGAGGTCTGCCGGCCGCTGTTGGCCGATCCGGAGCTGATTCACAAGGCGGCCGAGGATCGGCTCGATGAAGTTCGTCGCTGCATCGGATCGCTCAACTGCCTGTCGAGGCTATTCCGCGACCTGCCATATACCTGCGCCATGAATCCCCAGCTTGGCCACGAGGTGGAGCCGGAATATCAGATCACGCCGGCGGCGGTGAAGAAGAAGGTCATGGTCATCGGCGCGGGGCCAGCCGGGCTGGAGGCGGCCATCACCGCCCGGCGACGCGGCCACGACGTCACCATATTCGAGAAGGGCGACCGCATCGGCGGCAATCTGCAAGGCTACTCGAGCAACGACCTAGCTCGTCCGGACGACCTGATTTCGGTGATCCGCTATTACCAGACCATGTTGACCAAGCTGGGCATCGAAGTGCGCTTCAACACCGAGGCCAACGCCAAGTTCATGCGCAGCATCCTTCATCAATTCGACGCCTGCATCATCGCGGCCGGGGCGCGCACCGATCTCGGCTACTACCGACGCCTGCCGGGCGCCGAGCGCCTGGTCGATGCGCTCGATGTCGCGCGCGGCGTCGTCACGCCGGGTCGGCGCGTGGCGATGATCGGCGCCGGCAAGATCGGCCTGACGCTGGCCGAGTCGTTGACCAAGCGGGGACATCAGGTAACTCTGGTCGAGGAAGCCAAGAGCATCGCGGGGGATGTCATGCCATCGTTCAAGTGGCGCCATTCGGCCTGGGTGGAGGAACTGGAGATCAAGGCGCTGACGTCCACCACCCTGGTCTCGGTGGACGCCGATGGAGTGGTCGTCGGCAACGCCAAGGGCGAGACAAGCCGGATCGACGTCGACACAGTCTTGGTATCGGGGCCGCGCAAGGCCAACCATGATCTGTTCAATGATTTTCTGTGGATGATCGACGAACTGCATGGCGCGGGCGATGCCTTGATGCCGCGGGGCCTCGATGCGTCGATTCATGAAGGCTTCAAGATCGGCGTGCGCATCTGAGGCGTCGTCATGGCTTCGCTATTCGATGTCGTCGAGACTTGGCAGGCGATGCTGGACCGGCATCGCCCGCTGTTCGTCGACATGGCTCCCGGCTCGACGGTCGGCCTGGTGCCGCGCCAAGGATCGGGCATTCAGCCAGGCAAGCATGTTGCCGGCCTGGCGAACACCGGCGGCGAGGACATGCCCATGATGTTGTGGACGCTTGCCGGGGGCGGCATGGTTGCCAGCACTGCCTGCTATCGCGGGCCGCAGCACACCAAGGTCGACCTGCTGCTGGTGGTCGGTGAGCACGCCGCGAGTCAATTGGGCGGCACGACCGCCGATGACCGCCTGTCGACCATGCGACGACTGATCCGCGGCGGCGACATCCTGTTCTTCGTCTTTCGAACCAAGTACGAATTGCAGGACGCCGGCTACGAGGATTTCCTCGACACCCTGGGGCTGGCTTTTCTTGGGGCCTGCCGATGATCTTCTTCAATCCCGCGGGCGCGCCGGAGCTGGCGTGCGACGAATGTGGCTGCCGCTGGTTCGATCGCATTCGCAACACGTGCTATGAATGCGGTTGCGAAGTGCCGGCGGCGACCGTCGCGGAATTCGAACGCGCCCTGGCGGAATTTCAGCGACGCGCCAAAACGCAACCTCTCGACAGGAGTCAGTCATGAACACCACACAATCGGGCGATGATCTCGCCAAGCGCCTCAATCGCACCGAGCGGGACTGGCAGTCCATGCAGCGGATTTGCCATGACTTCTTTCATGGCTGGCGTCGGGTGGTGGCGGACCACTATGGCGAGGCGGCGGCCCGGCAACTCGAAGTGGAGTTCTACGGGCGCATTGGCCTGGGTACCGGCGCGATGTACCTGCAGCGGGGAGGCAGCCCGGACGATCTGGAAAAGGTGGTCTACACCCTGGTTCGCGCGAGCGAGGTGATGGGTGAAACCGCCCACCTCGAGCGGGATGGCGATGACGTGCTGCTGGTGCATACCGCTTGTCCGTGGCAGGATTCCTTTCGTGCCAGCGGCATTCCCGACCAATGCCAGGCGGGCTGCGACAACTGGTTCGGCACCACCGCGGCGAGCATTTCTCCGCGCATCAAGGTGGTGACGGAAAGCGCGCTGCCGGCCGGCGACCGGAGTTGCACGCGGCGGTTTTCCCGGACGCCCTGACGGACGGCTTGCCATGGCCGCGAGTCTCATTCCCTGGCAAGGGCTTCTGGATCGTCACCGGGACTTGTTTGCCCATCTCGATGACGCAGCCAGCCTGGGCATTGCCGGCCTCGGCGACGAGACCATGGTCGTTTGCCGACGCGTCGAAGGTGCCGGCTGGCGGGCCTCGACGCAGCCGTTTCGGGGTGTCGACAAGGCCGGGGTCGACCTCCTGATCGTCCTCGACCGGCCGGCCGCGCGAAAGTTGGAAGATGGCGGTCACGAGGATCTTCTGCCGGTGTTGCGCCGGGAGATTCGGCTTGGCCAGGCCATCTGTTTCTGCCCATCGAGCCACCAGACGCTGGCGGCGCGCGGATTTCAGGAGATCATGGAACAGTTCGGCATGGCGACCATGGCTCGCAGCCATTAGCTTTCATTCACAAGGGGCGGGGAATGGGGATCAGCGCGCATGTTGACCGATTTGTCCGGGATGGCATGCCGCCACCGGAGCAGTGGCCCGACCTGATTTTCGAGACTCCCGAATTGCAATTCCCGGAACAGTTGAACGCGGCGGTGGCGCTGCTGGACAATGCCGTGCGGGATGGCCACGGCGATCGCCCGGCAATGATCGGCGAAGGTATCCGCTGGAGCTACCGGGAGGTCCAGCGTCGTGTCGATCAACTGGCCCACCTGCTGACGGAGAACATGGAATTGGTGCCGGGCAACCGCGTTCTCCTGCGTGGGGCGAATTCCCCCTGGCTGGCCGTCTGCTGGCTGGCGGTGTGGAAGGCGGGCGGCGTGGCCGTGGGCACCATGTCTCTGTTGAGGGCCAAGGAACTGAAACAGATCGTCGACTTGGCGCAGGTTAGTCACGCACTGTGCGAGGTGTCGCTGGCCGAGGAACTCATGGCCGCGCAGGCGGCCTGTCCGAGCCTACGCACGATCATGTATTACGGCGATGCCGAGTTCGAGACGCGGCTCGCGGACAAGCCGGATGGTTTAGCCGCCGTCGATACGGCCGCCGACGACCCGGCCCTGATAGCATTTACCTCGGGAACCACCGGCATCCCGAAAGGCTGTATCCACGCACACCGCGACGTCATGGCGATGTGCGAGGTATTTCCACGTCATTGCCTGCGCCCGGATGCGAGTGATGTGTTCATCGGCACGCCGCCGTTGGCGTTTACCTTCGGTCTCGGCGGGGTGCTGGGTTTCCCGATGTGGGGGCGCGCCTGCACCGGGCTGCCCGAACGGCTGACGCCGGGGGCCGTGCGG